>Ga0163147_10000059_pt1 | contig 140548 bp, 119 predicted proteins | sample OliLakLV19MP6G1_FD_148597 | JGI IMG/M metagenome (GOLD analysis project Ga0163147, IMG submission 148597) | Freshwater microbial mat bacterial communities from Lake Vanda, McMurdo Dry Valleys, Antarctica- Oligotrophic Lake LV.19.MP6.G1 | ecosystem: Environmental > Aquatic > Freshwater > Lake... | reverse complement strand
CCTCAACGATGCACTGGATCATATTTTTGATCATATTGGCACAAAATTCACCATCCATTTCACCTAACTTGTGTCGATTATTTATGGCAAACTACTTAATAGGAAATTTAGTTGACAAAGTTGACAATTTAATAATAACTGGAACTCAACAGGTTGGAGCAGGAATATATCATCCCTCTTTACATAATCAGTCGGGAGATTTCATTACAAACTTAAATTTTCGACCTGCTTCTGAAGCCGCTTTAGCGGATGAATTTATAGACAATACACATCCAATAATAAAAAATCGACTTGAGTATTTAGATTTTCTAAATAGGAATAATTTACTTGATGCGCCTGAAGCAAGTATTGTTAGCGCGGGAAAATTTGCTAGTCATGCAGAAATTAGAGTTTTAGATGAGGCTATTAAAAAATTGGAAGACTTAGAAGGAATTCCAAGAGGTAGCTTTCCAGAAAGCCGATTAGACGAGTTTACTATATTTGTTAAATTTAGAACAGGAACTTGTCCTCCAAGGTGTGTAGCCTGTTGGCATATTTCAAATGGTGTTTTAATGATTGGTAATGATTAATTTTATATTATGAAAAGGAAGGTTTCAATTGAAGAATTAAAAATTGAAGAGATAAATGACAGAGTCTTTACTACACTCTCAGGTACTCCTTTTACTGGAATAAGGAAATACATGAGTATCCTCGATAATTCTTTACAAGAATTCGAATTTCAAAATGGATTAGCAATGGGAATTTGTAAAGAATATTTTCCAAATACAACACTTAAACGTATCGGGGTTATTAATGATGATGCCAGATGTGGATATGAACTGGAATATTATCCCACAAGCGAAGTACGTAGATTCACAGTATTTGATATGGAAAATTTAATTGAACTTATTGCAGTAGATGAAAAAGGTTATAGAAAAGAAAAGTTTCTTATTAGTGAGCAAAATGATTCGCTTATAAAGAAATGGCAAAAAGATAGAGAATACTATTTTGAAGAGGGTTATTATAACAACAACTTTGATATAATGCCATATTATGAAGAGCAAAATGTACTTCGAGAAAAAGTTATTTGCGAAGATTATCTACCTGCGCCAGTAAAATATATTGCAGGAGTAGACGTAGGGTATAACGAATTAGAAAATAAGATGATAGCAGGTATTGTAATCTTGGATTCCGTAAGTTTAGAATGTATAGAAACCGCTACTTATGAGAGCGTCATCAATTTCCCGTATATACCAGGTTTGTTCTCTTTTAGAGAGGTTCCTCCACTTTTAGAAGCATACAAAAAACTACGTACAGAGCCAGATTTAATTATTTGTGATGGACATGGTATAGCTCACCCTAGAGGAATTGGCATGGCTAGTCATTTAGGAATTGAGTTAGACAAACCAACTATTGGGTGTGCCAAAAATAGATTAATTGGAGCATATGATTCTATAGAAAAAGAGAGATCGTCCATCGCATCTTTAATATTTGATAGCAAAGAAGTGGGAAAGGTTTTAAGAACGCAAAACAACATCAAACCTGTATTTATATCTACTGGACATAAGATAAGTTTAAATACCGCTTGTGAATGGATTTTGCACTTAACACCTAAGTTTAGATTACCAGAAACAACTCGAGTAGCTAATTCTTTAGTTAATCAAATACTTAAAGAACGTACTGATTTATATGAATCATAATGATTTTCAATTGAACTAAAAATTTTAAATAAAATGTTATATTCAGTTTTACATTCCCCAAGGTTTTTACTTGCATTTTTTTTATTATTCTTCAATGTAATCAATAATTATGCCTCTATTTCTATTGTAGAAATCAAACCAGCTAGTGCTGAAGGCATTTGTGATGGTAGTATGACAGTCATAGTAGATGGTACAGCAAAGCCCTTTAAGATTTCTATTACAAGCTTAAGGTATAGTTATAAAATAACAACTACTGGCAGACTCGCTATCCCCAACCTCTGCCCTGGGCAGTATCAGGTAGAGGTAACAGACCGGTTTGGGTGTAAGAAGACTTTTACACCTACGGTAGGAGTAAATTGTCGGGTTACATTAAATGAACCTACTATCATTCCCTCCTGCACACCCGGCGGCGGCTCTATCAGCTTTACGCCGCAAAATGGCACGCCTCCTTACAGGTATAAATGGCGCAATGTGGCGGGTACTTTTGCTAAATTGGACGTAAATCCCGTAACAAATCTTGCTCCTGATGAATACCTTGTCACTGTCACCGATGCCAATGGCTGTAGTGCCAGCACGACGACTCCAATTTCCACGAAGCCTACGGGTGAGGATGCCATCTATCCTTACATAAAGAAAGTAGAAGTGAATGTGACAGTGAATGGAGTAGATATTTTGATATATGAAGGAGCATGGACTTTGTCGGCTTCTAATTGCGTAATTTATAGAGGTGATACCAAACCCATTGTACAGGAAGTGTATGATGCCATCAAAAATGGACAGGCAGGTATAAAAGTTCATGCTACTGCAAGTAAAATATTGGATGACCTGAATATAGACCTGCCCAGTACAAATGAAGCAGCACCAGCTAAAACCAATATTGGTACTACGTGGAATTTTACTTATCCAGCTTCCGTTTCGGCGAGTATGATTGTTAGTAATGCTATTGAAATGCCCATTCATTTTACGGGCGAAGATGCAAGAGGAGATAAACTGTTGAAGTTAAGAACTTTGAGTAACGACCTCACGCAATGTGCGCCTTTACCTACGCTGGGTAAAAACTGTGAGTGGACCCCAAAACCTGCCGAAGGTACAGATAATGTACACGTCGTAAAAACGTCCTGCATTTCTGCGAATTTTAGTATAGCACTGGGCAGTACACAGTATGATTGCGCTGACTTAGCAAATGTCTGCGTAGCAATAGAAAATGGCGGTAATGGCACGTACTCCTTTCAATGGGAAACGGGGCAAACCGGCGCTTGCGTAACAAATCTTACTCCCGGACAATCCTACATGGTGACGGTAACGGGCGCGTGTGGGCAGGAAAAAAGTAAGTCTATTCTGGTGCCAGTTTCTACTGCCGCTCCATTAGCCATTCAAAATGCAACCGTGAAAGGCTATTGTGGTACTACCCAAGCAGGCTCCATGAATGTGACTGCGTCTTTTGGGCATCCACCATATGGCTATAGTTGGAGTGCAGATAATGGCTTCACTGCAACTACCAACAGTCCGCAAATTAGCAATCTTGCAACAGGACAATACTGTGTAACAGTGACCGACCAATGTAATCAATCGGCAAGCATTTGCCGTATCATTACGAATGTATCCAGCACCATCACAGTAGAAGAAGTACAAAAAATTCCGGCTTGTAGCACAGATGGAACAGGTAGTTTGGTAAATATCAATGTTTCACCGGCGGGAATGTATGAGTATCGGTGGAGCAATGGGGCTATAACAGAGGATATTCAAAATGTAGCTGCGGGAGCTTATGTGCTCAGCGTTACAGATGAGAATGGTTGTGTGACCTCAAAACCTATTACGATACAACAAAATCCACCTATTATATTAGAGGATGTGGAGGATGCCATTTCTAATCCTACATCGTGCGGAGCAAGCGATGGCGAAATTTATTTCCGCTTTGGAGGTCCTGCCGGAGGTACACCAGGCTATGATTGGACATGGAGTAACGGGGATCCTGGCAGAGGACACATAGTAGGTCTCTCTTCGGGAGTTTACACGCTCACTGTTACGGATGCAAAAGGGTGTAAAGGGACATTCGATTTAGAATTGATAGGAGAAGACGAACCCCAAATTTTGAGTGAAACTGAACCAAGTTGTATAGATAATCCAGTAGGGCGTATTTCGCTATTTCTTTATTTTGAAGCTGCTCCCCCTACGCCAAGAACTTATACTTTTAATTGGGATGTTTTGGAAGATGCAAGTGGTGTTAGCGAATATAATGTAACGGGACTTCCTCCTGGTAACTACACCGTAACCATTACAGACGACACACATTCTTGTGGGGGAGATCTTATTAGAACTTACACAATACCTGCTTTAACTGCTGAATCACCGCTGCAAGTAGAAGGAGTGGTCACGAAAACTTGCCCAGAAAATTCGTCTGGCAGTATTCAATTGCAGATAAGTGGTGGCGTACCTTTTCCCCCAGATTTTTATTACTCGCCTTATGAGATAAGTTGGGAAAATCCAAGTTCTTACGATAACAAAATAGAAAATTTAGAGGTAGATAGTTATCACGTAACAGTAACTGATTATTGTGGTAATTCTATAATTAAAGAGTTTGATGTAGAAACCGATCCAAGTTTATTTTTTGATGTAGTAGCTACTGAAATTAAACACATCACGTCGGCAGAACCTGTTGGGAGGATATCCATTGCGCCAACTGTAAACGGCAATTTCTCCTATAAATGGAATAATAACGCTACTAGTACGAATATAACCAATCTACAATCGGGTAGCTATACTGTGACTGTAACAAATAACTCAACAGGATGTAAAATAATACGTAATTACGTAGTAAAAGGCTGCTTGGAAGTAGAAAATTTCGATGTGGTTATAACTGGTGGTTCTGCTTTAGATGCAAATCAGCCAATTAAATTTGAGCTATTAATCAAACAAGGTGATGGGCTTTTTAGCGACGAGATTCCTACGGGATATTCTATTATCTGGAAGCAACCAGTGCAAGAAACAATATTGGGATATGGAAATACATTGACTTTAAGTAGCACTTATCCTCACAATAGTGTACGAGCTATTATTTCTAATGGGTGTGGTAGTAAAGAAGTTTTTAGAAGTATATTAAGATGCAATTCACCAAACAGCAGTTTAAGTTCTTTTTTTATTGTAAAGAAAGAGATTCCTTGTATAGGCTCTAATGATGGAAGTGTGACGCTCTCAATTCCTAGCCCTTCGGTAGCAGAAGTGTCAGTAAAATTAAATAATATTCAATTACCTTCATATAAACAAGGAACAAATACTATCATTAATATTGGAAGCCTTTCAGGAAAACAGCCGTACACTATCGAAATTACCATCGGAGCTTGTGTTTTTGTTTTCGGTTTTGAGTTAGAAGAACGAGAGACTACCAAAGAATTTGATCATGTTGATAAAGTGAATTCAATATGTTATTATAAGCAAAGCTGTGATGATGTAAATTATGGTGATGAATTGTTCCAAGAACAGGCAAGGGTAGAATGGAATAAAAGTGGATTATTTAATTCTTGTAAAGCCTCGATGTATTGTAGAGACAGAGGTGTAGGATATAAAGATTTTGCATCTAGATGGGTTTATGCCAAGGAATATCAATACATTTTAAATAATAGTGGTAATATTGACTATATGTTATCGCTTTCTAATCTATTTGAGGACGACAATTTATGTAGAAAAGTATTATATTGTCAAGGCGACTTAAACATGATAACTAGTGTACCAATTGGTCCTCGACTTACTTTTAATTCACGTCCCAATAATTTCACCTCTGATGAACCATTGGAAATAAAACCAGATGGAAATGGTTGTTTAGATATAAAATGCCGCAGTTTTCTTGTTTTTGGCAGTAACACACACAAAGCTTGTCCTAATGAAACAGATACCCCCTATGGAGTTACTCGTCCCGAGGCAGTTGATAATTGTCTAGTGAGAAGTGGAAATGTTTATGAATTATTTATAATATATACGGTTTTAAAAAATCAGCTTCTTACTCTTCAAGGGACTGAACTTGGCGATTTCTTAGAAAGAAATGGTAACGAAACTTGGGCAAAGTGTGCGACTGTAACTTATTGTTCCAAAGATTTAAGTGTTGTTGGAGACAATAGAGCCTCCGTGAATTGTGAATCACTCATTCCTTCTTGTGACGGCAATGGATTTGTTGGGCAAGCCTGTACACCCTTTCCAGTCAAAGATGAAAACAATAATACTTTAGGGTATAGAGTAATGTGTATAGGTTCAGGAGGATTTTGCAGTCCAAAAGTAAAAATAATTAATAATTGTGAAGTCCCTCCGGGTAAGACTGTTGATTTGAAAAAGACATGGAATGATGTTAAGGATTTTTTTAAAGATGCAGCTGATGGTGCAGGAAATGTAGCTGAATCAGTTAAAACAGCAGCAGTTGATGCGGCAAATTTTACTTTTGAAGCTGCTAAGGGCGCTGTCAAATTTCTATCAGGTATTTTTGACTCTGGTCCTGCTTGTCCAGAATGGCATTTACTTCCAGAAATGGAACAAGAAGAATTATTTCCAAAGATCATACTTGACACTTTTCAAAATGAGATATTACAGAATTTTGGCACAGCCCAATATGTAGGAATACCTATACCTCGTGGCATATTAAGAAGCAGTGATAATACAATATATCACAAGTATGATGACTCTGAAGATCAAATTCAGAAAGATATAACTGCAAATTTAGAATATGCTATCGAAGATTGGGACTATGAACACTTTATCTACGTGCGACAGATACTAAAAGGAAAGGCATCTGAATTAGTTTTTGAAGATAGTATTGTAGCCTGGATTAATAATATTGCTGCAGACGCATCATTTAGTGTTAAGCATTTATCTTCTCAAGGATACAACATCGTTTTAGGAGGCACTTTTAAAGGTGATTTGATTTATGATTCAACACTTGTAGCGCATTCTGATAGTTTATCTTCTTTCTTATTTAGAATTGATAAGGATGGAATGCTAGTAAATGCACACATTATTGAAAATATAACTTCTGCTGACGATGTCTTTTTCTCTGAAAACCTAAATCGTTCCATAGCCATTGCTGCCAAGCATAAAGGTGAAATGAAGGTAAATGGTACTTCTTTGGGCTTAGGCACGAGTGCTGGTTTTGCTACTTTGAGAATAGATTCTTTGGATCAGGTGCAGCTTATAAGAGATTTAAAAGGTGGAGCCAATATGCGGTTATTAGACATCACTTACACGGCTGATTCTACAAATGGGCATTTTGCAGTAGCCATGAGTGGCACGGATACTTTAAATGCGAATGGTGAATTTGTTTTCAAAAGTAATACGCCACGTTTAAATATAACCACCTTTGACCAAACTGGTGTAATACAATGGCGAAAAGCTGTTTTGGCAAATAAGATTAACCTGAATAAATTTGACATGGCTTATACGTATAGCGACAGTTTATTTGTAGGTATTACTTTCCGAGATACGATGTCTTTTTTGAATCAAGTTTTGCAAAGTAGAGGTGGAGAAGATATTGCATTAGTAAAAGTAACACCAAATGGAACCTCCCACTGGCATAGAAATTATGGTACATCTGAAGATGAAAATATTTCCAAACTGATGTACAGCTATGGAATCCTATATTTTGGTGGAGAATTCACAGGAAGTACGGGTGACAAAACAATTGGTAAATATGTATTTAGCAATCTTATAGAAGCGAATACAAAATCTTACATTTCTTACATCTATGATGAAATTCCACCTACAGATGAAACAGCCGAACTTCGGTCATCTGACTACATGGCTCTACAGTCAAATTCAAATACAGAGGTAATTTCAGCGGATATTGAAGTATATCCTAATCCTTTCACAGGCAACTTTACCGTTAGAACGAATGGGCAAGAAGTGAGTAAGATAGGAATTACGAATTCAATGGGACAGTCTGTTTATAACTTCGATAGTGGTGATTTAAATCAAATAGACATTGATTTTACAGGTAAGGAAAATGGCTTGTATTTTGTAAAGGTTTATGGAATTTCAGGGGTATTAATTGGAACTGAAAAAATTGTAAAAATTGATTGATGATAGAGTTTTTTTTAATAGGCTTGTGGCTATGCAATTCGTTGATTTCCAATACTTTTTATTGAATGGAGAAGTATACAAAATGAGATAAATTTATTTAATATAAAGCACGTACCATTTGGTAAATTAATATTCTACGAGTTTTAGATTAGTGTAGAAAATTTGGCGTTAATTCATGGTTCAATGCCCAATTGCACCGCTTTTTGTAAGATGAATTGATACCGCGCTCGGGCTTGCAGGATACGCGAATCGTTTGGCTTGGCGGTCACAAAAAAGAGGTGGTACGGCTTTCGTTTTTGAACGCCCATTAGAACTACGCTATCGGCTTGTGCGCCATCCATGTAAAAAGCCATTTGTCGCCAATAGTCGTATTGGTTACAAGCGTTTTCAAACGCTTCTTGGGAGTTGCAGGAAGTTGTTTTGAGGTCGAAAATGGTGCTGTTGTCTCCATTGAGTTTATTGATAATCGCGTCTATTTTTGCTTTGCAGGGTAGTCCGGTGGTTGCGTCTGTCCAAGTGATGATGCTTTCTATGCTTGTGCTTTGCTGGATTGTTTGTATTGTGCCATTGGCGGTTGCCGCGTCGCGCATTTGGTAGATGGTTTTCAGCTTCGATATTGGAAGGTAGTAGTCTCTGATATCAGCAACGGTTTCCGGTTGCAATAACAGTTCGTGAAAAGCGGTGCCAAAAACAAAGATGCTGCGGCTGGGTCGTTCGGTACGATTGAGTAGTTGGTTGCGGATAGTACCGAGGTGAGAGTTGCTGTAAGCAGGAATGTTCCAATACGGGTCGGCGGGGTCAAAGGCTTTCCAACCTTTATCGGTGTAGTGATTTATCAAGTGGATGAGTGACACTTGGGAGTGCGTTGGGCTGGTTCTTTCCCAGTGCTGGCGGATGGCGGTCCATTCGGTTATGGTTAAATTGTGACGGATAAAGAAATCGTGTGCAGAGACGATGTAAGTTCCGAAAGTGCGCATTGATTTGTTTTTGATGGTGAAAAAATCCTCGCTGGGTGCTGCCCAAAGCGGAGCAAATAGCCCCCTGACTTGGTTATCCAAGTCGGGGCGGGGCTGAAATGTGTACCTAATTTTGAGGAAGTAAAAACGAATTTAGCCGTTCGTGTTCTTAGGGAAATCCAATTTTAGCAACCTGTCTAACGCGTCGGGTGCTTGGTTACCTTGCTCCGCGCAAAAACATTCTGTATCGTCCGACCACGCTTGCGCATTAGCTTCGGCGGACGCAGGAAATTTACCTTCTGCAATGGCGTTATCGGTTAGTTTTTCCAATCGCTTGGAGTTCATTAAATCCCCTTGTGTGCGCGTCTTAAAGTAGCTGCGTTGCGCTTGGCGCATTTCGGTTACGAGTTGTAGAAATTCGGTGTAAGTCATGGTTATTTATTGGTTTATAGGTTATTGAACTCGGTTTCCAATTCAGCGATTTGTCGATTAATTTCTACCTGTGCCGCGCTCCTTGCAGCGGTAAGTATCTCCTTGTCGCCCTGGAAATCTCCGTTGAGGTAGAATGCGTTGCTTCGTCCCAGTTGTATATAATCTTCTTTTTCGACGGTTGATTTCATGCGGCAAAGCCGTTTTAGTCTGGTCGCTATTTCATTTCCTTTTTGCAATTGCGCTGGTGACATCTTGTTTTTTTTTGGATAATTGATTAAAGAATACGGCGGTTGCTTCCTCTCCCTCTTCGAAGGTTGGTAGCTACCGCCGTGTTGACTACTTCGCGCTGCTGGCTGCTTGCGGTAGAGCGTCCAGTTCCTCCGTATCGGTGTCTGCGGCTTCCTTCGGTCGCCACAGGCTTGCCGAAGGTGATGCCAGTTTTGGCAACTCGTGATAATTCAGATTTACAATCATATCTTCATCATCCTTGACGGTATCTTGGCGGTAGATGCGCAAACCTTCTATGGCGAGTGCTTGCGCGTCGTACAGGTCGCGGGGTACGGCTGTGAAGTCAAATTCTGCGATGTAGTATGTGCTACCAGATGTCTTACTGGTTTTCGATTCCGGTTTCATGGTGAGAATGACCTCATCCAATCTCAAATCTTCGTAGAAAAGTTCGGATTGCAGTCGCTCCAAGTTCTCGACGCTGTAGCCGTGCAGCATGACAGTGCAAAGTTGATTGCCACCGTTAAGGAAAAAGAGTTCTGCCCATACATTGCGTCCGCGCTCAAATAGATTGGATTTGAAAATTCGTGCAGCTACCGGCATAAACTTGAATTCCGCTCCTGCTTTGGTAACGGGTGTTTCGCCATTCAAATTGACAACCCCTTTGCTTGCATCAAAACGGTATTGGCGCGGCTCTCCAGTGAGGTACTTGGCTTCGCGGATAGCACCTGTTGATTTGTCGAGGTGATTTGCTACGTCGAGCGATGGTAATAACTTGTTTTTGTCCATGATATGGTTGTTATAATGAGTGAATAAATAATGTAAACAAATGGCGAGTTATCGCACTCGCCGAGCGTGTTGTGTCGTGTACAAACGGTTGGACATTTTCAGATTTCACAAAGGAATTCCTATGGGAAGGGCACATTCTCAAAAGTCCGCCCGACAAAAACTAAGCCCTGCGCATCTTCTTCTTGCTCCTCTTCTTCTTCGTATGGATAGCTGCCGCCGTGACAGGTTTCAAAATCTGCTTCTGCGGCGGCTACTCTTGCTTTTTCAATGGATTCAGATAATTCTTTCATGTGTGTAAATTGTTATTTGTGGAAGAGTTTTAAAATGGTAAATCGTCATTAGGTCTTTGCAAACCTATCTGAAAGCCGTCATTCCAGCTTGCGCCATTTAGCTTCCAAATTTCATCCTGTACCTTACGCATGAGGGGTCTAATTTCTCGCTGTATGCGCATGAACTCGTCGAAATTGTGGGTGATGCTAATGAGTGATGTAATTTTTATATCCATCGTGCAAAGTACGCGGTGTAGCTCTCTTGCTAATTGTATGCCGCTTGGTTCTTGCTCGGCAGGCTGCCCAACTTGCTCAAATGCCGGATACTCAATGCCGATTTCTGCGTTGGTGTAAGGTTGGTGTGTTTCAAGGTACATCGCTTCTGTTTTTATGCTTCTCAAATATGATGCAATATAGCGTATTGCGCAAAAATACGCAAATAATCCGCTATATTTTTTAAAATTATTTTGAATGATTTTTTTAAGTTTAATATTGAATGAAGGGCAAAAATCAATACCCTATTAATATTAATCTTATAAAGTAAAGTAAAAAACTTGCGTATATGCGCAAAAATGCGTACTTTTGAGTAAAATTACGTAATATGAATCTATTGATAACAGGAAGTCGGAAATACAATAACTATGAGGAACTGCAACGCATCGTAAACGAATTCCGAATACACTGCGCACTGTTGTATGGCGAAGATGTGGATACCATCCTACATGGTGGGGCGGCGGGAGCCGATACACTGGCAAGCGAATATGCGAAGCGAAACTACCTAACGGAAAGGATAGTAAAACCCGACTACGAAAATCACTACCACAAGACAGCACCATTGGAGCGTAACTCCAAACTGGTAGCAGAAGCCGATGTCGTGCTATGCTTTTATCAAAAGGAGCAGGGCGGTGGGACGCTTAATACTGCAACAAAAGCAATAGCCGCAGGTAAAATGACATGGGAAGTGCTGCACGGAAAAGTAACGCAACACGCGCCAAAAATAACGCTCGGACTCCTAAGCCTGACGCTGTAAGAAATACGCTGCTGCCCTGACGGAGGGAGTGAGCAGACAAGGGAAAAAGCGTAAGGAAAACGGCATAAAAAAAGTAGCGGCTTTGCCGCACCGCTGTCCCCGAAAGAGCAAAGAACCAGCCCCAAAGGGCGAGCCCAGTGCAAAAAGGAAGCAAAACGGCAGAAAAGCAACGAAAAAGCCGGTGCCATTAAAAGGCGGCTGGTGCGGCAGCGCAAGGTGGAACGCCGACGAAGGAGGTGCGCGCGTTGGCATTGTGGGAAGGAGACCTTGCGCCGCCAGTGGGTTTGCTTTGAGCCAGCCGACTAACTTGCACTGGCTTTTTCGTTTGCTGGCTGCTGTGACTACTTCTTTTGCGCTGGCTGTCCTGCGGGATGGTTTTGGCTCTTAGAGTGGGCGTATTGGGCTTGTGGGTTGGCAGCGCCGCAGGCACATCCAAAAAGGTTTTGCCGCTTTGGTGGGTTGGCGGAAGTGCTGCCTGCTGTGGGTTGGACTTCAATTTGTCAGAAGCAGGCTGCATGAGCGGGTTGGAATGTGGGTTGTTGCAATACAGGTGTGATTGCGTTGAGATTTGGGCGGCTCACTCCTGTAGTGCTGTGAATTAGCTTTTGTTATTAAAGTTGCCTAACTTTCAATAAGGTGAAGGGGTTCAAATTTATACTCATCGGGGGCACCCAGCGGGGAAACGTCGTTTTTCTCCGCTATTTTTTTGCCATTTTATTATTTATAAGTCGGTGATTACCAATGAAAAATGTAAATAAAGGTCAATGACAGGAGTTCGCAATTCACTTTATATTATTAAGTCAAATATTTTAGCGTCAATCGGAAATGTTGATGGAATATAATCTGTTAAATTCAAGCTCACACGTCTCCATTCAAAATAACATTTTATAATTTTTATATATGACGATCACCTATCGCACTGCACATTTAACAGATGCCGCATCTATTGCGTTGTTGCATACGCAGAGTTGGCAGCGGCATTATCGGGGCATTTGGAAGGATGCGTTTTTGGATGGTCCGGTGATAGAAAATCGCTTGACCGTATGGCAAAAGCGACTACAAACACCCGCCGAGAATCAGTATGTGATCGTTGCAGAAATGGAAGGGCAAATGGTTGGGTTTGTTTGTGTATTCGCGGAGGAAGATGTAATATTTGGCGCATTGTTAGATAACTTGCACGTTTCCAGTGAGTTGAAAGGACATGGCATTGGAAAAGAATTGATGCGACGAGCAGCGACGTGGGTGTACGAACGAAACGCGACTTCTCCACTTTACTTATGGGTATTGGTCAAGAATGAAGCTGCCCGACAGTTTTACGACCGTTTGGGTGGCGTGAATCAGGAAATGATTGCAGTCGCCAATCCGGACGGAAGTTTTTCGGATTGCTATCGGTATGTGTGGAAGGATGTAAAGCGCTTAATGTCCTAAACTATCGTTTTTATATTTGTTTAAGCATATTATTATTTAGTTTAAAATAAGTAGTCCGACCTAAATAACAGTCATATCCGAATAGCTAATTTACTTGATTCTTCCTTTATTATGCGGTGGTCAATAATCAATCACTTATTATACCATTTTAGATGCCAGAAGTCAGATGCCAGATGCCATAATTAGCTGTAAAACAGTGTGTTATAAAATTAAATATACGTCATTATGTATTGAAAATGGTATTAATGAGCATTCGCGCAAACGAAAAAAATTATTAATAAGTTTGATAGTGGTAGGTTATAATTTTAGAGTAGCGTATATTAGCGTACTTACTACTTTACAAACACAAAAAACAAACCATGAAAGACTTTTCTCGCCGCACGTTTTTACAACATTTAGGGTTGGGTACGACCGCTGCTTTTGCATTGCCTTCGTTACTGACGCATTCTAAAGAAAATATTAAACCTTACGACGGCAAAAAGCTAAATGTAGCATTAGTAGGTTTAGGTACTTATTCTAATTTGCTAGCTAAAGGCATGGAAACCTCGCAATATTGCCAAGTAGCGGGCATTGTAACGGGTACACCGGCGAAAGCTACAACTTGGAAAGAAAAATATAATATTCCAGAAAAAAACATTTACAATTATCAAAATTTTGATAACATTAAAAATAACCCGGATATTGACTTGGTGTATGTAGTATTACCTAATTCGATGCATAAAGAATTTGTAATTCGGGCGGCGAAAGCAGGGAAGCACGTGATGACCGAAAAGCCGATGGGCATTTCCGTCAAAGAATGTGAGGAAATGATAAAAGCGTGTAAGGATGCAGGCGTGCAGTTGGGCGTTGGGTATCGCTTACATTATGAGCCTTACAACTTGGAAATGAAGCGGTTAGGACAAGAAAAAGTGTTTGGGCAAGTGCGGTTGGTGGAGGCATCATTTGGTTTTAAATCGGGTGACCCAAAGCAGTGGCGACTCAACAAAGCATTGGCAGGTGGCGGTCCACTAATGGATGTCGGAATTTATTGCATTCAAGGAATTCGTTATGTGTTGGGCGAGGAACCTACTTCGGTCACAGCGCAATTTGGACCTGTTACCGACAAGGAGCGTTTTTCGCAAGTTGAAGAATCTATCAGGTGGCAATTTGAGTTTCCAAGCGGCGCTATTTCCAACTCTACCAGTTCTTACAAATCTAATGTGGAACGCTTGTTTGCTACCGCCGATAATGGTTTTTTTGAATTGAGTCCTGCTTACGGCTACGGACCGCTGAAAGGAAGAACGAGTAAAGGAGCATTAGATTTACCAATCGTCAATCATCAAAACGCACAAATGGAGGGCATCGGACAGGTATTATTAGAAAATAAACCTTTGCCGAGTCACATCACGGGCGAGGAAGGTTTGAAAGATGTACGGATTATGATGGCGATTTATAAAGCGGCGAAGACGGGGAAGCGGATTTCAATATAGCAGAAAATCGTCCTACGGTTCGGAACTGCAGGACGATTTTCTGAATTCATAAACCAATTTTATCATCATGTCACCAGCACAAGGAACAAAAGAAAATCCGTGAAAACTCAAAACGCCCCCTTTATCATCTGATTATGAAATGTATAAAGATGTAAAAGATGGCAGAGAAATTTTAGTTTGTACCGTTGGTAAAACTGTTTTACATTATGATTATAGTTGCTTAGCAGACCTTCATACAATGCTCAAAGAACAAGGCGACTGGATAGAATTGGGCAGTGCCGCTTTTTTATTATAAAAGGAGGAAAAATTATGTGGAACACGCATACGCTGTGGTTTGAAATTGCAATAGTGAGTATTTTTTTCTTATTAGGAAACATTTTTTTATGACATTTTGAAGAAAGAAGCCCCAAATGGAGGAAAGTATTAAAATTTCTTGTAACGCTCCTTATCATCATTTCTATTTCCATATTATTTGGGCGAACGATTGCTTTTACACTTTTAGGGTTATCCATTATCCCAATATATTACGTTCATGGTGTATTATTACCAAAAAAAGGAATAAATGGTTGGACGGGTGAACCCAAATCAAAATATTATGAATTTAGAGGATGGAGTACAAATATTTTTGATGACGACAAAAATGAAGGGTGAATCAAAAATGCCAGCAGCTGACAACAGCCAGTTATTATAAACTAGAAATAACAATAATAATATTTTAAAGCGTCCTAAGGTGCAGAACCACAGGGCGCTTTTCAGTTATTTTAATACCTTTAAGCCAACTAATACATCAATTATGATAGATTATTCAAACTGTAATTTAGAACAACTCGCTGTACATCAAATAGGTAACAAGGCGAATGAGGAGGAACTACATTTGTCGGAAGAGATGATAGACATTGAAGATGTGGAACTACGGGAGTTGTTGTTGCGCTACTTTTTACAGCCATTTGCCAAACCGACTGAGTTTTTTAATTTGGCGGGAGAAGGAGAAGATTTTACATCGAATGCTATATTTACGGTGGCGGCACAAGTATTTGACGATACGACTTTATTCCAACAAAATTCGGTGGAACTTGCTAAACAATTATACGAGCAGTCCGACCATCCGCAGGTAAAATCGGGCGATTTATTTGTAGCGTACTTTTCAGAAATCGTGATTGAAGATGAAGTGACGGATGCGATTGGCATTTTTAAATCAGAAAATCGGCAGTCATTTTTGAAACTGCAATCAGCGGATACTAATTTTTCTTTAGGATACGACCAAGGTATTAATATGGAGAAATTGGATAAAGCGTGTCTGATTTTTAATACCGACCGCGAAGTTGGTTTTAAAGTGTGTATGATAGATAAATCAAATAAAACGGCGCAAGAGCAATATTGGAAGGACATTTTCTTACATTTAAAACCGGCAAGTGATGTATATTATTACACTAAACAATTTATGAATTTGACCAAAAATTTTGTAACAGAGCAATTACCCGATGCGTTAAATGTAAGTAAAGCCGACCAGATTGATTTGTTGAATCGCTCGGTGGCCTATTTTAAGTCGAATGAATCGTTTGATAAAGAAACATTTGAAGAAAAAGTATTGCAAAAAGAAGATGTAATAGAATCATTCCGGCAGTATAATGAAACGTATCAAGCTGAAAATGATATTGATTTTGGCGAGGGTTTTGATATTTCACAACAAGCCGTGAAGCAGCATTCGCGCGTGTTCAAGAGCATTTTAAAGTTGGATAAAAATTTTCATATTTACATTCATGGCGACCGCGATTTGATAGAACAAGGCGTAGAAGTAGATGGAAGAAAATATTATAAACTTTATTTTGAAAAAGAAGATTGATTACATGAGTTACAGATTTACTAAATCTTGAAGATTTAGCAAATCTAATTTCAAATTTGTTTTAACCAACTTATTATTATGCACGCCGGAAAAAAATACTCGCTCAAAGAAGTACTTTATTGGACACGAAGAGACATTTTAAAATTATCAATCGTTACTGCTATTCCCACGTTTTTATACGAAATACTGGATTGGAAATGGCTTGCCGTGCCGTGGCTGCCGATTGCTTTGATTGGTACAGCCGTTGCTTTTTTGGTCAGTTTTAAAAACAATGCCAGCTACGACCGCCTCTGGGAAGCCCGTCAAATATGGGGCGGCATCGTGAATTCGAGTAGAACTTGGGGCATTATGGTGAAAGATTTTATTACAAATAAACACGCTTTGTCGCCATTGTCGGAAATAGATTTGAAACAAGTCCATCAACAAATGCTATATCGGCACATGGCGTGGATAAAGGCGTTGCGCTTTCAATTGCGAGAATCGCGCGTGTGGGAAAATCTAAATAAAAACTACAACGCTGAATATCGTCAATTTTTTAAAATACCGGAGCATGAAGGCAAACTGGAAGATGAACTTACCGGCTATTTATCGCCCGCAGAAAAAACATATATTTTAAGTAAAAAGAACCGAGCTACCCAAATTATAAGTTTGCAATCTAAAGAATTGAGGGAATTGTTGGAAAAAGGGCTGATTGAGGATTTCCGGCACATGGAATTGGAAGGGATTTTAAAAGAATTTTATGACCAGCAGGGCAAGTGCGAGCGCATCAAAAATTTTCCGTATCCCCGCCAGTTTGCTACGCTCAATGTATATTTTGTGTGGCTGTTTATTCTGCTGCTGCCATTCGGGATGTTGCAGGAGTTTGAGAAATTAGGGGTGGGTTTGGTATGGCTTTCGATGCCTTTTAGTGCGCTGGTGTCCTGGGTATTTCACACGATGGAAAAAATTGGAGAATCTACGGAGAATCCATTTGAAGGCAACGCCAACGATATTCCCATGACAGCCCTGAGCCGTGCGATTGAAATAGACTTGCGCGATATGCTGGATGAAACGGAACTGCCGGAGCCGCTGAAACCAGTGAATAATATTTTGATGTAAAATCATAAAAAATCATAATTATCATAAAAATCAGTGTCCTATCATGCCAAGAATAAATCCACTCTCTATCGCCGAAGCAACACCATCCGTGCAAGCCGCGTTTGAACATCATATCACGACGTATAAGGGAAGAATTACAAATATGAAAGCCACGTTAGGGCGTTCGCTCGTTGCGTTTGAGGTGTATATGGGCTGGTATCCGCTGTACGAAGAAATGAAAAAATTTACGAGCGACCGGCTGGCGTACTTGTATGCGCACTCGATTTCGTTGGCATCCAATTGTCCTTTGTGTACTATGTTTTTCAGAAAAATCATCATAGAAAATGGCGAAAAACCGGAAGATTTAGTTCTAACGGAGGACGAACAATTATTGCTGGATTTTGGCAGCGCGATTGCACAAAATAAAGGCGAACTATCCGATGAAATTTATAATTCCATTACAGAAAAATATAACAAGGAGCAAATTGTCATTTTAGTCGCTTTCGCAGGGCAAATGATAGCAACCAATATCTTTAATAATGTATTGGAAGTAAAAATTGATGACTATTTAATTCCTTATTTACCTCTGACAACGGTTTAAAAGTAGGCTGTAAGCAGTTTTCAGTAGGCAGTATATAGCATCCCCACCCCACCACGAAGGCAATCATTAGCACATCAGCAAATTACCACATCAGCAAATTATTTCTATGACAGATTTAAAAAATAAAGTAGCTTTCATCACCGGCGCAGCCCACGGGCAAGGTCGAGCTACGGCATTGGCGTTGGCGAAAGAAGGGGTTCATATTGTAGGTTTTGATATTGCCAAACCCTTGACGTACCCGGCTTACACGTTGGGTTCAGTAGATGAATTGACTTCGTTGAAGCAGGATATAGAAAATTTAGGCGTACAATGCCTTGTTTTTCAGGGAGATGTAAGAAAAGACGCAGACATTCTGATTGCGGTAGAAAGTACGCAAGCGGAATTTGGACGCATTGATATTTTGTTTAACAACGCTGGCATTTGCGCTTACGGTTTAGTCCACGAACTACCAGAAGACGAGTGGGATGCAATGATTGATATCAATTTGAAAGGCGCGTGGCTGGTGGCACGGCGTATCATTCCCATTATGATGGAACAAAAATCGGGGGTCATTATTAATAATTCCTCGATTGCCGGTTTGCGCGGTATGAATCGTTTGAGTCATTATGCCGCTTCCAAATGGGGTTTGACGGGCTTAACCAAATCGTGGGCAATAGAATTAGCGCCGTATAATATTCGCGTTATTTCCATTCACCCCACTGGTGTAAATACGCCCATGAACGACGGATTGGCAGCATTGGAAGGTGCTACGCCACAGGAAATCGCTGAGCGTTCTGCCGGAAATCTCTTGCCCGTGCCGTGGGTAGAAGCGGAAGATGTAGCGGAGTCGGTCGTGTTTTTAGTATCAGATAAAGCGCGGTTTGTAACGGGGTCGCAGTTTGTGCTGGATGCGGGGTTGTTGTCGCGATGAGTTATTACATTTAAAAGTGTAAACTTTTGTATTTACCCAAAAATATTTTTATTCACCCAATTAATTTCGTCCTCATTAATCGTATGTCCCATATTCTTATAAATTTTCTCCATTACATCGGCATTTACATTTTGTAATATTTTTGTACTCTCCTGTACACGCGCGAGCGGAATATGCGGGTCTATATCGCTACAGCCCAAGAAAATAGGCGTTTGTAGAAAATCATTTTTATAATGCTCCAAATTTAATTGTTGCCCAATCAAGCCGCCACTGAACGCTACTACTCCACCAAATCGCTGCGCATTTCGAGTTGTAAATTCTAAAGTCAAACAAGCACCTTGCGAAAAGCCAAGAAAGTAAATGTTTTCTGTTGAAATACCTGTCGCTATTACATCGTCTAAAATACTTTTTAATAAATCCAATGCCGAAGAAAGCCAAGGCTCATTTTGCGTCTGCGGTGCCATAAAACTATACGGATACCAAGCATGATTCGTCGCCTGTGGCGCAAGCAACGCAAAATCTTTTACATTTAAATAATCTGCTACTGATAAAATATCATAAGCGTCCGCGCCGCGCCCGTGTAGGAGTATCATGGCTTTTTCCGCTTCGGCTAATGGTTTTCCGGCAGTTATTACTTGTTTGGTATGCATATTTTAGTTTCCAGTTTTTTTTAAGGTTGAGGTTGCTCCCTTAACGTTGATTTTGTTATTTTGGATTTAAGCAGTCTGGCATCTATAAATCTGGCATCTGGCATCTCTTTATTTAAAATCATTCACTCGTATCACAATCGGCACTAATCCCGCTTCAATGTCGGCACGATTCGGTTCTTCCCAAGAAGGCAATTTTAACGCCTCGCCCAAGTGTTCTTGCGCTTCATCGATGGCAAATCCCGGCGGATTAGTCGCTATTTCAAACAGCACGCCGCCCGGCTCGCGAAAGTAAATAGAATGAAAATATTGGCGGTCTAAAACTGGCGTTACATTTAATCCCTGATGCGCAATTTTACTACGAATTTCCAATTGAGTTTGGTCAGAATCCGTGCTGAAAGCCAAGTGATGCACGGTGCCGCCACCGCCGAGTCCGCGCAAACTGTTGGGCGAATGCAAAATATCTATAAAATCGCCTGGCTTTCCACTGGCGGAATAGCGGAACAAATTACCGCTTTCGCCAATATGTTCGTGCTGCATCGTTTCGGTGAGCAAGTTTGCCGTACCTTCATAACTATCTTCTGCAAGTGTAACGCCGTAAAATCCGCGAATAGAATGTTCTTCCAAAACTTGTCCGTACGTAAATGGCGGACGGTCGTCTTTATCGGTTGCCACTAATTCCAACACCAAACCATCAAAATCTTGAAAAGTAATATATGATTCGTCAAAACGCTGCTGCGGCTGGCTGGGATTCAAGCCAAATTTTTTCAAACGTTCTACCCAATAGCCAAGCGAATTGGCTGGAACGGAAAACGAGGTGACGGTCAGTTGCCCAACGCCCTTGCGTCCAGGACGGATACCTGCGTATGGAAAAAACGTCATAATCGTGCCGGGCGCACCCGCTTCATTGCCATAATAAAAGTGATAGACATCGGGTGCGTCAAAGTTGATGGTTTTTTTCACCAGCCGAAGTCCGAGAATACCTGCATAAAAATTTACGTTTTTTTGAGGGTCGTCTGCCATAGCAGTGACGTGGTGAATACCGTTAATGAGCTTAGTTGTCATATAAGATTGGTTTTTAATAATCAATGTTTAAACATTAAACACGAATCCTTTAAATTTAGTTCATAAAACTACTTACCTTTCTGGTAAAAAAATGCGCTGCTTGATTTATCTTTTCTGGTGCTTGTTATTTTCGGTTTCCATATTCGCACAAGTTAAAAAATTTCGACTACCAACCGCTTTGGCAGAAGCCTCTGGACTATATTATGCTGCGCCGGACAGCCTTTGGTGGCATAACGATAGTGGCGACTCACCTCGTTTGATTTTGACAGATGGAAAAGGAACTTTTAGAAAAGAGCAATTATTGCCACTTAAAAATATAGATTGGGAAGATATTACAGCCGATAAAAATGGAAATATTTACATCGGCGATTTTGGCAATAATTTAAATAAACGGAAAGACTTGTGTATTTACATTTACAACCCAATAGCAGAAAGTTTAGATTCCATTTTATTTAGTTATGTTGACCAGCAAGCGTTTCCGCCGCCCGCTGCGCAATGGAATTTTGATATGGAGGCATTTATTTGGAATGATGATACATTACATTTATTTTCTAAAAATCGGCTTTCAGTTGGCAATTATTATATAAAACATTACACACTTCCGGCACAGGCTGGTACGCATGTGGCAGGTTTGCAGGATAGTATTCAACTCAAAAATCGCGTTGTGACAGCCGCCGCGATTAGTCCAAACGGGCAGATGGTGGCACTTCTCTCCTATTACTTTCGTAAAATTTTAGGGTTCATTCCTAAAACGCGCACTACGATATGGACGTTTCAAAATTTTAATAATCATAATTTTTTAAAAGGGAATTTAAAAAAGCAAAAAGTCTGGAAATTTCCCTTTGTACCGACGCAGTATGAATGTTTGGATTTTATTGACAATGAGAACGTTTACATTGCATCGGAGCGTACGCGGTTATTTAAACAAAAGGCGAAGCGTATCAAATTGAAAGGAGTTGATAAACAATCTGTAACGCCTTAATACCATTTTAGATGCCAGAAGGCATTGAAAAAGTAAAAGGACAAAAATAAATTGTATCGGAAATCATACCTTCTCCCCTGTTTCCTATGGGGACGACCCTTCGTTGCGTGAATTGCCATTTAGAGATGAAGTGAGCATAAATCCTATAAATCTTAAAATCCCACAAATCCCAATCAAAAAAGCCAAAGGCAACAGCCCTTACAGACCATTGCCTCAGCATTCTCCGAGGTAGATGCCACCGGAGCTTCTTTCATGGGAGTATAAGTATTTAGTATTCGGTACTTTGTATTTAGCTAACATCCAGCATCCAGCATCTCAAAACTCATCTTCCAAAATAAACCTGCAAGGAAATGCCCAAGCGCGTGTACGTGTTGCCATCGAGTAAATGAACAGTAAGAACGGGTTCCAATGCTACATTATCATTCAAAAAAGCGGCGTAACCAAGTCCGATGAGGAAATCCAAGTCATTTTCGTTTTCCGCATTTTCCAAGTGAGTGAAATTCAATCCGGAGTGAGCGAACAAGCCAAAATTCGTGTAATACCGTGCGAACGGACCGACGCTAAAAGAATTCAACTTACTTACAGAAGAATACGATAAGGATGCGCCGAGCGCAAGGTTATCCGCAAAAAAATAGCCAAGTGTTGGATTCAGAATGAAGACATTGTCGTTTTTCTCGGTCGTAAATTCGAGCGTACCGCCCGCCATCAGCGTGCCTTTGTCAATAAGCTGCGCGTGTGCGGTGGCAGCAAAACAAAGGGTGAGTAGGAGTGCAAATATTGTTTTTTTCATGGTGTGGAAAGGTTTTTTGTTAATAGTTATTATTTGGACGGCAAACCTTTCCAATAGTCACATAAAAGGAGAAAAATATTTTATATTAATCAACGCCGCCTTCCTTTTGACTTATAATCCAAGCGAAAACCGAGGCGCGCACCAGCGCTTAACTGCCAGATGGCGCTTTCTTCTACACGAAGTGATTCTTCTCGGATATTAGAGTAGCTATGTAACTGATCCCATTTTGCTGCTGGAAAGTAGCGCAAACTAACCATCGGTGTAATCGTAACAAAATCTGATAAACCAATATCCAAACCTGCGCCCGCACCAATACTTACCGCCCAATCTGATGATTCGTACAAATCGCCATTGAAAGGCGCTGCTTCCTGATTGATAGTCACTTTATTTTGTAAATAGGTGATGCCGGGAGAAATTTGCAGGAAAAAACCTTTTTTCAACAATTGACCTTGCTTGGAAAAGGTGGGACAATTACAATCTCCCAAAAAATCAAATAAATAAAAATTAGTATTTAAAAAGAAACTATAAAATTGATTGGAAAAACTTTCAACCGCAGGAATTTTCGAGTTTGGTTCACTTTTGAATTGGGCAACATTTAGTTCCGGTAAAAATTCTATTCGATAATTCTTTAATCGCATCCAATAATCAAGACCAACGGACCAACCGTTACCCAAAAATTTATATGGGTCACTTGTGTCTTTTTCCCCAATCGGCACCCAATCCGGTGCTTTATTAAAATGATACCTTCCGGTGACGCCGAACTGCGCGAACGCCAGATTTGTTATCAAAAAGAAAGCGACCAGTAGAATCGTTTGTTTCATAACCGTGAATTTTGAATTATAAACGGTGAAAGAAGGAAAAAAGATATGTAATAACCAAACAAGTTTGGTTAATAACCGCCGCCCGGTAATTATCTAGGGCAAACGCACCAAATTTTTTTATACTTAGTAAACAGGGTTTTATGAAATAATATAAATTTAAATTAATGTAATTTTTATTCCATAAAGACCTGATATACAGTATTGGTTTTTTCTAACAATACTTTGATGCGTTTGCCCTGGTAATTATCAGGATGCTTAGAAAAAATCACGAAAAATAGTAAGCCACCAATAACGCCACTCCATAAATCGAAAGCCACTTCACACTCGTATACGCTTGCACGGGTACGCCAAAGCGCACATACAGGTACGTACACAAGAGGATTTTTTCAAAAGTATAAGCCACCAACGTTCCAACTGCTACGCCCACCATTCCCCAATATTGCAATAATATAAAGCTCAATACGCCATTTATAATTAATTCAAAAACGGAAATTATTAATACTCCTCGGTTTGCTTGTAAAGCCATCAATATCGGACGCGACATGATCAGCCGACTAATCAAAATGAGTAGAAAAATATTAAATACATCTACGCTTGCCGAAAATGCTGGATTAAATACCAAGGGAAATAACCATTTACTCGTCAAGACCAGCATGATAGACAAGGGAAAAAGCAGGTGAAAAAGTTGGAGTGATTTGGCTTTAATAGAAGGAAGTGCTTTCGGCAAATCTTTTACAATTTCTGGCAGCAAAGCAGCGCTGAGTGCATTGGTGAGGGCAAGCGTGAAGGGTAATTCCTGTGCGCCGTATCGAAAAATAGCAAATTGGGCAGCATCATTTTGGTAATGGTAATTGACCAACCAATTGTCAAATGCGACATTAAAACCACCTAACAAAGCATATATAATTAATGGAATGGATAACCACATCCACTTTTGTATCATTTTCCATTGCAATTGCCACAAGCCGTTTTGCCAAATATTGATTAATAACCACAAATGTTTCAGACTAGCTACAATCACCAATCCAATAATACTCCATTCAAAATCCAAGCCTAAATACACCGGAAGCAGCACTGCCAAAGGTTGTGACAAAAAGAAAACGATTCCGTACCTGGCAATTTCTTTTGGTTTTTCTTGTAATAAAAGTAGATTTTCTAATAAATAGGTTGGAAAATTAAGAAGTATAAATATTAAAAAAATATAGAAATATGAAACTTCTGATTGTCCAATTAATAAAGTTAACAAAGATGTTTTGAAAATTGTAAACAATAAAAATATTCCTACACTAATTCCTACAAAAACGGCGTACGCATTAAAAGTAAATTGCCTTTGTTCAATGTCCGATAGTCTTGGATAGGTAGTCAACAAGCCTTGAACCAAGCCTGATATCCACCAAAAACTCAAGGTATAACTGATGAATAACAATAATTCATACGTGCCAATCTCCCCCAGTGTGAGCCTACTTTTTGCCAGCAAAATGGATGTGAATATCATCGCGCCTTGCCGCAGGAGGTAGAAAAGTTGGAGCGATTGGGTATTACTAATTTTAAAAATCATTTTTTGTAAAATATAAAATCAATAACCACTTTTACATTTTACATTTTTCATTTCAAAAGTCCCTCTACCCGATTCTTAAACACAATATCATACTCCTCCAATTCTTGTAATACCGGCTCATACACCTCCCGCGTCACGGGAATATGTACGCCGGAAGCGGTAATTTTTCCTTGCATGACCAATTTCACAAAAATACCCAACGGCAGTCCGACCGACTTTGACATCGCGGTGTCCACATCATTCTCTCCTTTCATAACGAGGGTGGACGTAAGCAACTTTTTTTCCCGATTCAATTCATATTCAAATTCATGTTGCATCACCACCATATCTTTATCTTTAGGCTTCAAATGCCACTTTTCTATCAATAAATTTTCTAATATCTGAGCTGGAGTTGCATTAGGTAACTTGATTTTCTTTTTGCGAAACAAGCCCAACCATTCTAACTTTTCCATCACAGGCGAATCTGGTTCTTCTCCAATAAGCTGCGCCACGCGCTCTTTTACCGACCCTGCCACCGACTTGCCACTCGTGTACGCCTCCATCAATTCATGAAAAGTAATATCGCCAGAATCTACAATTGGAAAGGAACCATCCGTCATCCCAATTTGCACCAGCGCATTCCAAGCATCGCAATAACCGACCGGACGAAACGTGCCCCGCAAAATATTTGGAATACCACTCAAGCCATACACTTCCCGATACAAAAGCGAATCCCGATTGGCGTATGCCTCAAACTGCCCTACTTCCGGCACGTCTACTAATTGATATTCTTGAAACAAGCGGCTGTAAGGCACATATTTAAATTTTCCACCTTCGATGTATTGCGCCGTTCCCTGCCCTGCCAGCACGATATTGCGCGGATTCCAGGTGATTTTATAATGCCAGGGATTATCGTCTGTTTCAGGTGCAATCAAGCCGCCGGTGTACGACCGAAAAGCGGTAATTTTTCCGCCCTGCTCCTTGATGTCATGGATATGTTTCATCGCAGACATGTGGTCAATACCAGGATCTAAGCCCATTTCACCCATGAAAATCAACTCGCGGTCCCGAAATTCATTACTCAAGCGATACATATCTTTGGACACATACGAGGCAGTTATCAAGTGTTTTTTCAATTTGATACAATCATACGCCACCTCCATATGCAGGTACGCAGGCAGCAGGGACACCACCACATCCGCCCGACCAATCATTTCTCGACGGTCATTGACCTTCGTCACGTCCAGCCATGCGGGTCTACCATTGGGGTGGTTATTTACTTTTTGCTCTGCCAATTGCGGATTAGAATCTGCTACTGTCACAGACCAACTGTACTCTTTTGCTTTTAAAAGCACGTAATTAATCAAGGCGGTAGCAGAGCGCCCGGCTCCGATAATCAAAATATTATTCATGTAAATAAACGTTAGTAAAAGTTCCTAATGCGCTTTAAACAAATTAATTTAATCAACTATACGAAACTGCGAAATAGCTTGCCAATCTTTAAATCCCTAAATCATGGTCAATTTCGCGCAATTTTCTTTAATTTTTTACAAATTGCACCATCTATGCCAAAGAATTTTAAAATACAAAAATCGAATAAGTCTTTTGAATAATGCAACTATGGAAAGAGAAATTAAATTGTATGCAGTAGTAAAAGTGTATGACGAGCCAGAAGGTTTGCCATCAGATGAACAAATCTTATTGCAAACTGCTAAAAATAATTTACCAAACGCATATGCGCCGTACTCTGGTTTTCAAGTCAGTGCCGCTATTTTATTAGAAAATGGAGCAATATTGGTCGGAACGAACCATGAAAATGCCGCTTATCCGATGTGCTTGTGTGCCGAGCGAGTCGTGTTGGGTGCCGCCCATGCTCAATTTCCCGGTATTCCCATAAAAACCATTGCCATTACAGTTCAAAATGAGCGCAATCCAGTCAACCAACCTGCTGCGCCCTGTGGCGCTTGCCGCCAAGTCATCTGCGAAACGGAACATCGTTATCAGCAATCCATTGCCATCATTTTACAAGGTGAAACGGGAGAGATTTATAAATTTCAATCGGGAAAAGATTTATTGCCGCTGGCGTTTGATGGGAATTTTTTATGATGCATGGTACACTGATTTTTAGGATAGTTATGATTTTTTATAATTTTCAAGTGTATTAAAATAATCATAAGCACTCTTAATCATCATAAAAATCAGTGTACTATCAAACAATTACCCCAAACAAATCAAACTCTGCCACTTCCGTAATTCTTACTTGCGCAAAGTCGCCCACGCGCACGTACTGGCTGGCAGCAGACACAAGCACTTCATTATCTACTTCTGGGGAGTCGCCTTCGGTGCGTCCTACAAAATACGCGCCTTCCTTGCGGTCGAACAATACTTTAAACGTCTTTCCCACTTTTGCCTGATTTTTTTCAAAAGAGATGTCCTGTTGAATCTCCATCAAACGGCTGGCACGCTCGGCTTTCAATTCCGCTGGTACGTCGTCTGCCACGTCATAAGCGCGCGTTCCTTCCTCATGCGAATATTGAAAAACGCCCAATCGGTCAAATTGCATCTCTTGTATAAACTCGCACAAATCTTCAAATTCTGCTTCCGTTTCACCAGGAAATCCTACGAGCATCGTCGTCCGAAGTGTCAAATCCGGCACTTTTTGTCTTGCTAATTCTATTAAATTTATCGTTTCTTCTTTCGTAATCTGGCGGCGCATTCTTTCTAAAACTGCATTATTGGCGTGTTGCAGCGGCATATCCAAATAATTGCAAACCTTTGGCAGTGAAGCCATTGCATCGAATATTTCAAGTGGAAACTTACTCGGATACGCATAATGCAATCGAATCCACTCAATACCTTCCACTTCCGAAAGTGCGTATAACAACTGCGGCAACTCTCTTTTTTTGTAAATATCCAGACCATAATACGTCAACTCCTGTGCGATGACCATCAATTCTTTCACGCCACGTCGTGCCAGACTTTGCGCTTCTTTTACCAATTGTTCAATCGGCTTGGACACGTGCGTACCGCGCATGAGCGGAATGGCGCAAAACGAGCAAGTGCGATTGCAGCCTTCCGAAATTTTCAGGTACGCGTGGTGTGGATCCGTCGTGATGATACGCTCGCCAACGAGTTCGTGTTTATAATCCGCTTTGAATTTTGCTAATAATTGTGGCAGTTCTAACGTACCAAACCAAGCATCCACTTCTGGGATTTCCACTGCCAATTCCTCTCGATAACGCTGGCTCAAGCAGCCCGTCACATACAATTTATCAATCTCGCCCTGTTTCTTCACTTCCGCATATTCCAGAATGGTATCAATGGATTCCTGCTTCGCTAAATCAATAAATCCGCACGTATTGACGATGATGATATTGGCATCCGATTGGTCACTTTCGTGCGTCACGTCAAACTGATTCCCACGCAATTGCGTAATAATATTTTCCGAATCCACGAGATTCTTGGAGCAGCCGAGCGTGATGACGTTGACTTTATCTTTTTTTAAGGTCTTTGTTTTCATTGAATTGCGTTCGAGTGTTAATGTGTTAATGTGTTTTTGTCACATTACTCGATTTCTAAAAAAGTTTGCAAAGATAGGAAATCAATAGCAGTTTTTTAGATAAAAGCCATGTATTCAAATCTTTCAATTATTCCATCGCTGGCATAAACACTTTAGCACAAAAACACATTTTAATCCTTCCGTTTTCCACTCTGATACCGCACAATCCGCGCCTTGCCATAATTCGGCAACACAAATTGATTAAAAAAACCGGTTGCAGTTTCTTCATCTTTAAAATCGCCAATAGTGTAGGCAAAGCGATTGCCAGTCAAGGGTTCTACCACAATATTGCCGTGCCGGAAGAAAAGGTCGCTGGAGTCTGGCAGCAGCGTGTCTGCCACCATGATTTCGATGCGAAAACCGGTGTACGTCGTGTCCAAATCCTTTGCCGGATAGCCCTCTGGCTTTACGATTCTTATCTCTTCATCCTTACCCGACGGGCGAATGACCGAGCGTTTTACGATGGCTACGGTATCTTTAAAGAGCGTTTCTTCAAATGATTCCGTTTGTCCGTAAGTAGTACAAAAACAGCTTATTACAATCATTATACTTAACAAAAAAGAAATCTTCTTCATGGAGTTTGTTTTAATATTATAATAATTTCGTGTCTCAATATTTCTAAAAAAGCGATTACTTTGCGTTTATAGCTTAATTGCACCACATAGGCACATAAAACACATAGGTTTTTTGCGTTATAAACTTGTACAGATTTTTTCTTCAATATATAAAAAATATAATATCTATGTAAACGATGTGTCTATGTGGTAAAAAAGGCAAAATAAAAAAATTACATGGCTTTAAAAATTATTTTCATGGGCACGCCGGAATTTGCAGTGCCTTCGCTCGATATATTAATCCAAAACGGATATGAGGTGGTCGGTGTTGTGACGGCGACGGATAAATTGGGCGGACGTGGCAATAAACAATTGCTACAATCGGCAGTGAAGCAATATGCGGTGGAAAAAGGCTTGAACATCTTACAACCGGAAAAGCTCAAAAATCCTGAATTTATAGAAGAATTGAGCATTTTAAAGGCTGATTTACAAATTGTAGTCGCATTTAGAATGCTGCCAGAAATCATTTGGGCGATGCCGCCAAAAGGGACATTCAACTTGCATGGTTCTTTGCTTCCCAAATATCGCGGTGCCGCGCCTATCAATTGGGCAATTATAAACGGAGACACCGAAACGGGCGTAACGACTTTTTTTATTCAACATCAAATAGATACGGGCGACTTGATTTTACAAGAAAAAATACCCATCGGAGAAAATGAAACGGCTGGCGAGGTACACGACCGCCTGATGCAATTGGGCGCGGAAACGGTGTTGAAAACGGTACAATTGATTGAAAGTCAAAATATTAAACTTCAAAAACAAAATGACTCAGAAGTCTCACATGCGCCCAAACTATTCCATGAAACTTGCGAAATTGATTTCAACCAACCGACTCAAAAAGTGCATGATTTTATTCGTGGGCTCAGCCCTTACCCTGCCGCTTGGACGACACTTGACGGGTTGGAATTGAAAATTTTAAAAACGACCAAACAAGTTGCGCCGCACGAATTTGAACCGGGCAAATTTATTTCAGATAACAAAAAATCACTCAAAATCAGCACATTAGATGGATTCATTGAAGTACAGGAATTGCAATTGCAAGGTAAAAGACGGATGGATATTATATCTTTTTTAAATGGAAATAAAATTTTAAATGAGTAAAAATTAATTATATTATTTGAAATAAACCTTGTAAATCAAACAGTTATAAGTTTAAAATTATTTTAATTTGAAATTAATAAATGTTAAAACACGTTTTATACTATCAACCTGTTTTTAGCAGCCTTATCTTTGAGTATTCCATTTTTAATTTCTCATCTACAAAAGCGTCATAAATTCTGCCATTCCAGCTTATCACCGTACTTATTTTGCAAAAATTTGGTTAACAGCACGTAAAGTTTCGTTAAATTCTTCTTGAAAGAAACTACGTGTCCTAACAATATGTTATCTTTACAGCGAAATGAATCATTGTTATCCGGTAATTTAAATTTTATTATGACACTTCACGAATTGGAACGCGCATGGGATATGCACGCTCCTAACACACCCGTACAGGTAGCTGTACCTGCACGGGGGCGCGAGAAATGGACGGCAGAGCAGGCGAATGCCTGGTACGCCGAACAAGGTTGGCTGGTGGGAAGTAATTTCATTCCAAGTACCGCTATCAACCAATTAGAAATGTGGCAAACCGAAACCTTTGACGTCGCCACGATTGACCGGGAATTGAGCTGGAAAGCATCCCTCGGGATGAACACCGCTCGCGTATTCCTACACGACTTGCTGTATGAAGAAGACCCAGAAGGGTTTATGGACCGCATGGAAACGTACTTACTGATTGCTGACAAGCACCGCGTGAAAACTTTATTTGTACTGTTTGATTCGTGTTGGGACCCGCACCCGCAACTTGGCAAGCAACGCGACCCTCGACCACACGTACACAACTCCGGCTGGATGCAAGGTCCGGGCGCGCACTGTTTAAAAGATGTAACGCAATACGCTCGTTTAGAACGGTTTGTAAAAGGAGTCGTGACCCCTTTTGCGCATGACAAGCGAATTCTGGGCTGGGATGTCTGGAACGAACCAGACAACACGAACTGGGGTTCTTACCCTACCACCGAATTAACCGACAAACTGGATTACGTACTGACACTGTTACCACAAGTATTTGAATGGACGCGCGCCGCCAATCCGAGTCAGCCCATCACTGCTGGTCTTTGGATTGGAGATTGGTCGAGCTTCGATACGTTAACGCCGATTCAACAAGTACAAATTGCGGAATCAGACATCGTCTCTTTTCACAATTATGACGATGAGCACGAGTTTGAGAAACGCATTCACTGGCTTTCGCAATACGACCGCCCGATGTTGTGTACTGAATACATGGCTCGCCCGAGTAAAAGTACCTTTGCGACAAAGCTAAAAGTAGCGCGTAAATACAAAGTCGGAATGTACAATTGGGGATTTGTAGATGGTAAAACGCAGACGAAATACCCTTGGGATAGCTGGAACCACACCTACGACGCAGAACCGCCACTGTGGTTTCACGACATTTTCCGCACGGATGGCACGCCCTACAGCTCGGAGGAAGTAGCAATTATTAAAGCACTGTGCATGGCGCAGGAATTGGAAGAAGCATGATTTAGTAGGCAGTTTGCAGTCACTCATTTTTAGAAGAAATTAATAAGCGCAAAAACAAAAAAGGTATAGTAGAGTCATGTTCGCAAGGGCATGGCTCTTTTCATTTACGCGGTTATCTGAACTGTGGTGCGGTTAAAATTAAGGGATGAAGGCAATAAAAAATTAAAAGTTTGCCGAAGAAAAAGCGACCGAGTGAACAAGCACAAAAACTATGTGCCCTATGTAACTATGTGATAAAAAAAATCTGCGCCATCTGCGAAATCTGCGGGAGACAAATTGCGAAAATTCGCTACCTTTGAAACACCAACCGCAAGCAAGTTGCAAGCGAACTTTCAAACATCAAACCTCCAAACTAAAAACTTTTATGGCAACCCAATACGTCAGCATCCGCAATCTCCAGTTCCTACTCAACGAAGTATTAGACGCACCAGCTTTAAATCAATATCCGTACTACGCTGATTATGATGCCGATGCATTCAACATGGTACTCGATGCAGCCAAACAACTCAGCGATACCTATCTTTTTCCGTTCTATCGGGAGATGGACAAAGAGAAAGCGTATTACAAAGATGGGGAAGTCCATGTGCATCCAAGCCTGCGTCCGGCGCTGAAGGCATTGGCAGACGGTGGCTGGATTTCCGCGTTAGATAGTTATGAAAATGGAGGACAACAAATGCCACACGTATTAATGAGTGCCGGTTTGATGTGCTTCTATGCTGCTAATGGAAATGCGGCAAGTCACGCTTTTCTTACACAAGGCGCGGCGAATTTGATACGTGCATATGCCACGCCAGAACTAAACGAAACGTATGTGCCGCAAATGTACGGCGGCGACTGGCAAGGCACGATGGCGCTCACCGAGCCGCAAGCTGGTAGTTCTCTAACGGATATTACATCTTCTGCCGAGCCGCTAAATGGAAATGGCACTTATAAAATCAAAGGACAAAAAGTTTACATCTCGGGTGGCGACCATAATGCGGTGGATAATGTAGTTCACTTGTTGTTGGCAAAAATCAAGGGCGCTCCGGCAGGCACGAAAGGGATTTCGTTGTTTGTCGTACCAAAATATCGGGTTGAAAATAGTGAATTAGTGAGTAACGATGTGACTACGGCAGGTATTTTTGGTAAAATGGGACAACGCGGCTACGTCGCTGCACATATCATGTTGGGTGAAAAAGATGATTGTATTGGTTACTTAGTAGGTCAACCGCATCATGGTTTGCCATATATGTTTCAAATGATGAATGAAGCGCGGATTGGCACGGGTTTGATGGCAACAGGCTCTGCTTCTGCCGCCTATTATGCTTCTTTGCAATATGCAAATGAACGCTCGCAAGGACGACATCCATCGAATAAAGACCCGCTCGCTCCACCTGTTTTAATCATCGAACACGCCGACGTGCGCCGAATGTTATTGCAACAAAAAGCGATTGTAGAAGGTAGTATCGCCGTTTTATTACAATGTAGTTATTATTCCGACCTTGCGAAAGTCAGCGAAGGGGAAGCCGCTGAAAATGCCCATTTATTATTAGAATTACTCACGCCCATTGCCAAATCTTACCCAGCAGAAATGGGTACTTATTCTACCAGCGTAGGTATGCAAGTACTCGGCGGCGCAGGTTACACCGATGATTTCCCGTTGGAACAATATTACCGTGACATTCGAGTGAACGCGATTTACGAAGGCACGACTGCTATTCACGGCATGGATTTGTTGGGTCGAAAAGTCATGCTCCAAAATGGTAAAGCCGCGATGCTCTATGCCAAAGAATTACAAAATGTAATTATTGCTGCCCAAAGTTCCGAAACTTTAAAACCGCTTGCAGATAAACTTGCTACGGCTGCCGCCAAACTACAAGAAGTAACGGCTCATCTATTGCAACTCGCCAAGCAGGAAAAACCAGAAGTCTTCCTCGCCGATGCTACTTTATATTTAGAATATTTTAGCATCGTCACCATCGCTTGGCAATGGTTGAAACAGGCGATTGTAGCGGACAAAGCTTTAGTAAATGCCGCTGGTGATGATGTTATATTTTATAAAAGCAAATTACAAACGACTAAATATTTTTTTGAATATGAATTGCCGAAAACGATGGGGTTACGGGCAAGGCTGCTGAGTACCGAGCGGGTGACGCTGGAGGTGAAGGCGGAGGAGATTGTGTAGAAAAATTAAGGATTAGAGTTGTAGTTCTTACAAAAAAACATTTGTAATATATTTAATTATAATCAGAACTATTGTATACGAAATCTAATTATAACTTTAATTCCTATCCTCCCAACGGCTTGGATTTCTGTTGCCGTATATAATGGCTAAAATGTAAACATTAGCATTAACCACTTTATAAATAAGATTATATTTGAATCGTTGAAGAAAGAATCGGCGCTTCTCGTCATGATTTTTTTGAAAAAGAAAGGGTGTTTCTTCTAAAACTGTAATGGCATCCGCTATTTCTGCCAACAACTCAAAACCAAGTCCGATTTGTTGCCCTTCTAAATATTCATAGGCTTCATCCAAATCTAATTCAGCTTCCGGTTGTATAATAACAAGGTAGGTTGGCATCAACGACTATATTTTGCAATCACCTCACCGGCAGGTCTTCCTACCGACGTACCGTTTTCTAATGCTACTTCTCTTTGCTCCAGCTCTTCCTGCCATTCTTTCGATAATTGGAAATTATCTGTTGTCAAAAGTTCTACCATAAAGTGCATCAGTTCAGCTTGTTCGGCTTTGCTAAGTACTATGACCTCTTCTTTTATTGCTTGAATACTCATATCATTAATATTATAACCACTAAGATACGGTAAATGGAACCAATAATCAATAAATAGTCGTATTTGTGTAGCAAGAAAAATATTACTTTTTTATTTGTAAAAGCGGTTTCCGTCTTATCTTCCCTCCATGAAAATCACCTACCACGCCGATTACACCCAAATGAGCGGACACGCAAAAGACCTGATTGTGAGGACGTTACAACAAAAAAAAGACAGCTTGATCTGTGCCGCTACTGGCAATTCTCCTTTAATGACCTACCATTTACTGGCAGCGGAATTTCAAAAAGACAAAGCGTTATTTGAGCAACTACGCATTCTAAAACTCGACGAATGGGGCGGTGTGGAGATGCAGGAGCCGCAAACCTGCGAATCTTTTTTACAAAAAAATTTATTGCAACCATTACATATTAGTCCGAATCAGTATTTTGCTTTTGAAAGCAATCCTGAAAATCCACAACAAGAATGTAATAGAATGCAAAATATTATAACGGAACAGGGACCGATAGACCTTTGCATATTGGGCTTGGGTAGGAATGGGCATATTGGGTTTAACGAGCCTTCAGAAGCATTACATCCTTATTGTCATGTGGTAAAACTTTCTGATACTTCCATGCAACATTCAATGGCAAAAGCGATGCAACAAAAGCCTACGTACGGTATGACGATTGGGATGGCAGATATTTTACATTCCAAAAAAATAATATTATTGGTCACAGGTAATCATAAAAAAGAAGTGGTAAAGCGACTATTAAAACAAGAGATTTCTACACAATTACCCGCGTCTTTGCTATGGTTGCATCCAAATGTGGAATGTGTGATAGATAAGCGAGTAATGGAACACTGATTTTATAGGGTGATTATGATTTTAAAAATAAAAGAGCCGATATCATTTACTTTTTATCCAGCTGCCCGTCATTCGCCGCCCATTTATCACCATTTCTATTACATAATTTCCTGTCGGCAGTTGTTCTAAATTTAACTGCACTTTACTTTCCCCATTCATTATTTTACTAAAAACCAATCTTCCATCTGCATTTATTACTTTAAGTAAGCCTTTTTGAATAATGGGCTCTGCTAATTGAATCGTTAACAAACCATCGGAAGGATTTGGGAAAATAGTGAGTTCAAGATTGTCAGCAATGGCTTGAATACTGGTTGTGCCACCACTTTCCAAAGCGCCAATTGAACGTTGTTGTTTGAAATTTGCACCTGAAAAATCAGTCTTAGGAGTGCTCGTTTGCTTTCCTTTTGCAATCGCCGGACTATTAGGAAGTAAATTAAAATCCTCTGCATTTACATCTTTAAAATTTGGATTTTGTCCAACGATTCCATTACTTTCTTGCACAGGTAAAGATGGTTTACTGGAATTCGGATTTTGATAATTATACCATAAGTTATTTGTAAAAGTGAAGGTATTTGGACGCGTATTTGTGCCAATATTTACGGCAGTACTCACATTATTGTCAAAATAAATGATATTATTAATAAAACTATTCTCTCCACTTTGTAAAAAGCGATTCGGGTCCACCGTTTCTTGTAAAATACGCACCACCCATTTACCAGGTAAATAAATCGTGTTGTTCACCACTTCCACCCGTACGCTCCCTACATACGCAACAGGCGCTTGCGAACCCATAAAAACATTAGAATATACTTGTAAATCTGCGGCTTCAAAAGTCGCATCTATCGGTCGGAAGAATTGCAAACCCGTGCTGCCGCCCAAATTCAAAGCTCTGGCTCCTGCATTTTTAAAAAAATTGGCTTCGATGCGCACAAACTGAGTCCCGCCTTTTGCTTGAATGCCCGTGGAACCAAGATTTTCAAACCGATTTTTGTGAATAAGTCCCTGATGACAACCCACCATATCAATACCACTCCCACCGGTCGCGCCATTTAAAAATGTACAATCACGCACTTCAAATTCATCTACACCCGACATTTTGAGTAAATCATTATTACCCGTTGCATTCATATTGCGAAAAATGCAATTTTCTATTAAAACATGATGTGCTGGTGTATCATAAGAGCCGCTATCGTCTATATTGACACCATTGCCTGTTTGCTGCTCAAAAATAATGCCGCTGATGTGCAAATAATTGGGGTCTGTAAAGTGCCACGCCTCCGTACTGCCGCGAATAATAACATTTGCGTTCGGAAAATTTAGAATATGAATCCATTTGTCCGCCGTGCCTTGCAAGTTTTCAATATATTGCCCGCCCGTGTACACGCCAGTGCGCAAGAAGATGGTGTCGCCGGGCTGTGCCTGTCGGGTAGCGCTCAAGAGATTCGAGTGCGGTTGTCCAGTGCCGACGTGGAGCGTTTTTGCAAAACAGGAAATAAGAGAAGTAAATAGTAGCACTGCCAGAAGTGAGATTCGGGTCATGGGTGTTCGTGTTTTTGGGAAGTAATAGATTAACAAAAATGATAACGTATGATTCGACTATCTTATTTTCTTCATCGCATTGGCAATATCCACATCATATCCTTCGCCGCGCTTTTCCAATTCCGTTATTACATTTTGATAATTTTTGTCGTCTCTATTTTGTGATAATTTATGCGCGGCATGAATTTCTTTTACTTTTATTTCAAAACCGACAATGCCCCGCATTTCTTTTTGAACGTATTCCGGTGTCATACGCTCCAACTGCACAGGTTTTGCAGAAGTAGTTTCGTATTTATCCATCAATTTTTTAAGCGCTTGAAATAACTCCTCGCCTTCCATTACACGCAGGCTTCCATATACATGAACGGCGATGTAATTCCAGGTCGGCACGTTTTCATGATCATACCAAGAGGAAGAAATGTAAGCGTGGGGCGCCGAGAAAATCGTCAGCACCTGCGAGTTTTCGGCAAATGTTTTCCACTGTGGATTCGCTTTAGAAATGTGTCCGACGAGTACGTCTTCTCCAGCAGCGTTCGTTTCTAATTCCAGTGGAATGTGCGTCGCCCAAGGTTTTCCATCTAAGATATTGATGAGGATACCAAAGCTATTGGCTTGAATGAAATTTCTAACTTCTTCAATGTCAGTGAGTTTGTAACGGGGAGGAATGTACATTTGTATAATTTGCTGATGAGATAATCCCGATTTGCGGGACAAGTTATGCTGATGTGCTAATATGCTATACGGGAAATTAGCAAATTGGCACACCAGCAAATAAGCACATTAATTACCGCTCGTGCTGGTGCTATCTTTCTTCGGCTCTTCTTTCTTCTTCTTTTTAAACGGATTGAATTTATCCAACTGATTTTTAATTTCTTCTTTCGTGGTGGAATCCACTTTGCTGCCCAATTTATCTTTAATTGCTTCTTCCGCTTTTTTCGTCACGTCTTCTTTGGCTTGCTCGGTTTTATCTTTCAACACCGTTTTTACAGAATCCACAGCTTTGGTGGCGGTTTGTTTGAGCTGCTCTTTACCTTCTGTAATTTTTTCTTTCACTTCATTTTTCACGGCATCTTTCACTTGTTCCGTGGCGGAGGCAACCGGAGAACTTTCGCCGCCATCGGTGCCGAGCAATTTAAATCCTACTTTTGGACTCTTGATACTGCCTGTAAGATTAAATTGTACATTCACAAATTCTGTTTTCGCAATATTCAAACCAAACTTGGCGGCTTCTTTACTAATCTGGTCTAAACCTTTCGTAGCCGCAGCACCTACACCCATTTTCTCTATCAGTTTGCGCGGAATTTTAGCTTTAATGGTGTAATTAATATCCTGATTCAAGCCATGCGTACCAGCGATTTTCATCGGAATATCTTTATATTGATAATCAAATTCTTTCACTGCGACCGCACCATCTTTCAATTCAAACCAGTTTTTCGTATTCTTTATCGTAAGCGCTTCTTTAAAATAATCAATATTAAACTTCTCGCCAATTACTTGTAATGGTCTGAAATTATCAATAATTCCATTAATCGTTTCTAAAAAGCCTTGCATATTTAAAGAATTAAAATTCGGCATCACGTTTTTGCCCAACGTTCCGTCTAAAATCAAACTCGTATTAAAATTTCCTCGTATGAATGCTCCAATCGGCGCGAGCACTTGAAAGCTGTTGAACGCACCAAACGTTTTTTGAAAATCCATATTTTGCAAATCATACTTGAGGTTAAACCCTGGATTCGCTTTGTCTTTCGTGTCATAACCGCCGCTCAATGCCACTTTTCCACCTAAAATATTTGCAGTCACATCTTGCAATACGACCGCTTCTTTCGCCACGATCAAATCGCCTTTTACATTATTGAGTATCATATTGGTGTAAATGACTTTGTCCATGTTGGCGCGAATCGTCATATCTATATTTTTCGGTATTAAAATGGGCTCCATTCCGGCGGTAGAAGCAGTGCTGGTGGTGGTTGCAGTCGGTTGAGGCGCAGAGCCATCTGCCGTCATAAATTGATTCAAATTCATTACTTTGGACGAAACCGCAATATTTCCACCCAAGGTCTGATTGTCAAATAAATAATCAAATAAGTTTGTAATAACTCCTGAAGCCTTTACATCACTCTCCCCAATTTGCGTACTCAATTCGCTCACTGACAGTTTATTAGGTTTTATATTTCCTTTTACAATCGAGTTTTTTAAACGATACGTATCATACGCCAATTGTCCAACTGCCGCGTCCAACGTAAAATCAAATCGGTCAAATATCTCGGTTGCCGCGGCAGGCTGTGTTTGGGAAGCCGGTAAAGCGGGTTGCGTCGTAGTAGCCGTCTCTTTTGGCACCCATTCATTCGCATCAAACGAGTTAGAGCGCACCGTAAATTGACCACGCATTGTTTTCTTTGGTGAGAAATACGCCAAGATATTTTGAATCGAACCGCTCGCCTTTACATCGCTTTTACCCAATTTTGCATCGAAGTTTTCAAGGCGTACATTTTGGGGTGTGAATTGCGCTTTGGCACTATTAATACGGATCGCAGGGTAAGCCACGTCTTTATAATTCAAACCTTGTACCGACATATCGCCGCGCATATTTACTTTTTCATATTCTTGGTTCTCAATATACGACAAGCGCGTTTTCACATCTACATCCGCCGAAATGATGCCGCTTAAGTCACTCATACCTTCCATCGGAAAGGCTTGCGATAGTTCTTTTAAATTTAAAGTTCCGTCAATCTGCGTGTCCACATCGGGGTCAGAAATCGGTGTTTTCAATTTAAAAACCGCTCGAATCGGATTGCTCCCCAATTGCATGGCAAACGTTGGAATATCTAAGAGCAAGTCATCAAAATTGCTGGTCGGACTATTCACGTTTATTTTTGTATTAATATTAGAAATGCCCAACGGCAAATCAGGATATTTTATACTGCCATTTTCCACGCCTAAATTCACTTGAAAAGCCGGATATGTTTCTTGTGTCGCATTGTAAGTACCTTTTGCAAAACCGCTCAAATTAAACGTTCCATCTGCTTTTACACTCTCATAACCAGCGATATACGCATTTGGAATCATAGATAATAAATCCTTAAACTCACTTTGCGGCGTAGAAAATTTTAAATCCATCACGATATTGCTCGTGTCCGGCAATTGTACGAAACCGTCTGCGCGCAACTCTAAGTCATTCAACTTTACAATATTGTCCTTCAACGTATATTTGCTATTCGCTTGGTCAATATTGAAAATGGCATCCAATTCCGTGTGCGCTCTTTTCAAATATGGAATGCCGCCATACGTCAGACTCAACGAATCCACATTCGTATCGGTATTCAAATCATATACCATACTTGTAAAGTCGCCAGAACCTTTATGGTCTAAACCTTTGATAGACAAGTCAATACCAATCGTTTCATCTTTATATACTATATTTCCATCTTCTATTTCATACGATTCCAAAGTGATGTTAAAATCGCTTGTAGCAGTCTCCGGTTCTTCCGCCAAAGAATCCGCTGTCGGTTTCACAATATCGTAATTGGCGCGTCCGTCTTCCAACACAAATACATTTATATTAGGTTTTTTTACATAAATAGACTTGATACGCCACGGCTTTTGATTGCGAATGATAGACATAATATCCACTGTTACATCCGCCGCTTCTACATCCGCCAAGCGAATGTCTTCAAACGGCTCCATATTTGTAACCGTCAGATTTTGCAAGCGCACACTCACATCCGGGAAATCCCGAAACACAGACAAGCTGACATCCGTAAAATTGAGTTTGGCATTCAAGCTTTCATTGGCAGCTTTGATGACCGCCGCTTGTATCTGGTCTTTAAAAAAATAAGGAATGGCAAACGCCGCGCCGATGACGAGCGTAAACAGTACCGCAATGATTATTAAAGTGATTTTAATTCCGCGTTTCATTATATTGGATTTGAGGAGTATAGGAAGATGGGAGGATGGAAAAACACGTGCTTCGTGGATTCTCCTATCTTCCTATCCTCCCATCTTCCATTTTTTTCTTAACGCTCAAAAGTGCTACAAATTTACACAGATAGCACGTTTTAGCAAATTATTAAACTTTTATTAATACAACAACAACATTGTAGAATAGATGCTAAGGCAAGGAAGAATGCATAAAATGGAGTGGTTTTAAATATTAATTTCAAATTTTAAATTTCCGATTGCTAATTTCTTGCGCCATCTTTGTGGCAAACGAGTCCTGAAAAATATGCACACGGAAAAAACAAATTTTACATTTATAGAATCACAAAGCGACCTTGATCTCTTTTATAGACAGCAGCAGGGTATTGAATGGTTGTGTTTCGACACGGAATTTGTAGGTGAAAAACGCTACACGACCAGTTTGTGTCTCTTGCAAGTAACGACGGCGCATGGCAATTATATGATTGACCCGTTCAAAGTACCCAATTTAGACCCTTTTTTAGAATTCGTTGAAAATGAGCTGATTGTAAAGGTTACACACGCCGGAGATAATGATTATCGCTTATTAAATAGTCTGTATGGAACGGTTCCTAAAAATATTTTTGATACACAACTCGCTGCTGCTTTCAGTGGCTATCGCTATCCGATTTCGTTTCGAAAATTAGTGGAAGTGGAATTGCGGGTCAGTTTGAATAAAAGTTATGCCGTGACAGACTGGGAAGCGCGTCCATTTACACCCAAACAACTCACCTACGCACTCGAAGACGTGCTGCCACTGCACGATTTGTGGGGCATTTTGGAAGAAAAATTAGAACGACACGGACGGTTAAGTTGGGCAATGGAAGAATTTCGGCGCATGGAATCGCCCGGTTTTTATGCGAAAGACCCAAATCACGACGCATTGAATAGTGACATGATGAAATCCCTCAATCTGCGGGAACAAGTCTTTTTATTGCGGCTCTTTGATTGGCGGCGACGCACGGCAGAAGAGAAAAATTATTCCAAGGAAATGATTTTGCCAGGCAAGTTGATTAGCCAAATTGTGCGCGGAATGTCGTCTGGTAGAGACGCGCTCTTGCGCAATCGCCGCTTACCTGAAAAATTGATTCGCACCAATATTCAATTGTTTGAAAAGTTGTATAAAGAACCTACTACCGATGCCGAACGACTTTTATTAAAGCAAATTCCGACGGAGGAAAGTGAAGACCCGTATGATGAAATGTTGCAAGAAACACTTTACCTTTTAGTAAAATATAAATGCCTCGAAAATGGCGTGTCCCCTACCCTTGCGCTCCCACGTGCCGCCATCAAAAAAGTGCGCAACGGCAACGAGGGCTTGGAAGACAGCTTAAAAAATGGCTGGCGAAAAGATTTATTTGGAGCAGAATTGGTAGAGCGAATTTTGAATTTTGATAAATTGGAAATGGAAGTAACCGATAGCACCATTGCGTTGAAAGTGGAGGATGGGAGGATGGGAAGATAGGAAACGCTTGCTACTTACTCCTCCATTATCTTGATTTTAGAAAATCTGGGAGAACACTTGCCATGTGCATCCTCCTATCCTCCCGTCTTCCCAAAAAAAAGCAATGACTGATAAATTATTAGAAATCAAAAACCTAAGCATCTTCTTCCGCACGGACGAGCAAATCACGCAGGCGGTGGACGGTATTAGTTTTGATTTGTACAGAGGCGAAACGGTGGGCATCGTAGGTGAATCGGGATCTGGAAAGTCGGTGACGGCGTTGTCTATTATGCGCTTATTGCAAACACCTCCGGCAAATACTGGTAGTGGTGAAATTCTATTTCGTACTAAAGAAGGTGAAGTTGTTGATTTGTTGCAAGTGCCTGAAAATCAGATACAAGCATTGCGTGGGAATGAGTTGGCGATGATTTTTCAAGAGCCGATGACTTCTCTAAATCCTGTTTTTAAATGTGGCGACCAAGTAGCAGAAGTCATTCGATTGCACCAAAAAATGGACGCAAAAGCAGCGAAAATTGCTACGCTGGAATTACTGTCAAAAGTGAAATTACCAGAGCCACAGCGGATTTATGACGCATATCCACACCAGATTTCTGGCGGGCAGAAGCAGCGCGTAATGATTGCGATGGCAATGGCTTGCAATCCAAGTATTCTATTGGCAGATGAGCCGACGACCGCGTTGGATGTGTCCGTGCAACAAACGATTTTGGAACTGATGCGCGATCTAAAACAAGAATTTCAAATGTCTATGTTGTTCATTACCCATGATTTAGGGGTGATTGCAGCGATTGCTGACCGCGTATTGGTGATGTATAAAGGTAAAATTGTAGAGCAAGGCACGGTTTCAGATTTATTTCAAAATCCGCAGCATCCGTACACGCAAGGCTTGCTGGCTTGTCGTCCGTCGCTGGAATATCGTTTGAAACGTTTGCCATTAGTGTCTGATTTTTTATCACAAGAAAAAACGGATTTTGCAAAAACGATAGAAGATTGGAAAATAAAACCGCAAGAAACCGCGGCGCGATTAGAAAATTTACAAAAAGTAGCACCGATATTACAAGTATCAAATTTGAAAACTTGGTTTACAGGCAAAAAGAATTTTTTTGGTAAAACATTGGATTATATAAAAGCGGTAGACGATGTAAGTTTTGAAGTCTATCCCGGCGAAACCTTAGGATTGGTGGGTGAATCCGGCTGTGGAAAGACGACTTTAGGACGTTCCATTTTACACTTGATTCCACCCACGGAAGGCAGTGTACAATTTGAAAATAAGAAATTAGAAAATATTTCTGAACTTGAGTTAAAACGGTTGCGCCGCGAAATGCAACTCATCTTTCAAGACCCCTACTCTTCTCTCAATCCACGCCTCCCCATTGGTGAAGCGGTTATGGAACCCATGCGTTTTCATCATATTTCACAAAATGACCGCCAACGTAAGGAACGCGCGCTTGAATTGCTAAAAACGGTCGGTTTAGAATCCCATCATTTTCAACGTTATCCGCATGAGTTTTCAGGTGGACAGCGGCAACGAATTTGTATCGCACGAGCATTAGCATTGAATCCAAAATTTATAATATGTGATGAAGCGGTTTCCTCGCTCGATGTGTCCGTGCAGGCGCAAGTATTGAATTTACTGATGGAATTACGTGAAAAACATAATCTTACGTATATTTTTATTTCGCATGATTTATCGGTTGTAAAGTTGATGAGCGACCGAATGCTGGTGATGAACGCCGGAAAAATTGTAGAATCAGGTCCTGCCGATGCGATTTATGAAAATCCGCAATCGGAATATACGAAGAAGTTAATTGCGGCGATTCCGAAGGGATTAGAAGATAGGAAGATGGGAGGATAGGAGGATGCACGTAGCAAGCGTTCCTATCCTCTTATCTTCCCATTTCCAAAAATTCTTGATTTTTTTTGCAACCTTTTTCCAACTCGACCCGTCTATAAGGTAGAAATCACCTAATTTAGTCTGAAAAAAAAGTAAGTTGGTCGTTTAAGGGTAGCAATTTTGTAGAAAATGGCGTATTTTTGATAGACCAAATTTGCGGTAAATTTTAAGTCAAATGAAAAAGTTAACTACCCGTACGCTTGTCGTATTATTCCTTGTAGGCATGAGTTTTAGCTCCTACGTTTTTTTAAATACCGTTACACCTAACGCCACTACGCCTGCTGCAAATGTAAAAAGTGAAGTAGAAGTAGATGAGTTGAAAGCATTAGAAAATGTAGAAATGGTGCTTCCAGATTTAATGTTATTAAAAAGCGTATTTGAAGTGGGCAAACGGATTATACCTGCTTCCTAACTCGTAAAACCTATAAGGTTTTTGGAAATCTTATAGGTTTTTGACATTCTCTTTCTTGTGCCAATAACGTAACAATCCCGCTACGCTCATCCACGAAGGATTTGCATTTTCGTATTGCTGAATTTGTTCTTCGTTCGTCGCGCCATTTTCCACCAACTCTTCCCGAACGTATTGTTGAAATAAAGGTGTAATTTCTTCCGGCGTTTTTTGTTGTTCAAAATAAGGTTTTATCCATTCTGCGCGTTCCAACAAACGTTTTTCCAAGGTATCTAAATGATTTTCTATATCTGTAAAAGTACCATAATGCGTTAAATAAAACGTCTTAACATTTAACTTGCGAATCAAATCCAGTGATTGTTGCCAGTCCTCGACGTTAATATCCGGCGGCGGACAAGGTGGAATCACAATACCATTGCCGATACGCACACCACCTACATCTCCACAAAATAAATTTTCACCAAGCTGCCACGCAATGTGATGAATCGCATGACCGGGCGTGTGCCAAGCAATAATTTCCGTATCGCCCAACTGAATTTTTTCACCGTTTTCTACTACATATAACTTTTCTGCTGCAATACCTTTCATGTCACCCCACAGCCGCTCCATGTGTTCTTGATAAATCATTTTAGCAGAATTCCACAATTTTTCAGGATTATGTAAATGTTTTTGTCCGAGCGGATGGACGTAAATGGTAGCTCCTTGTTCGGCGAAAGCCCAAGCCGCGCCTGCATGGTCAAGGTGAATGTGTGTAATAAAAACGTGCTTTACATCACCAATTTGATAGCCTTTTTCTTGTAATAACTTTTGTAATTGCGGAAACGTCGAGTACGGACCGCTTTCTATCAACACAGGACCCACGCTAGTTTCTATCAAAAAAGCAGCAATCGTATCCGGTTTATTTAAAAAATGCAAATCAAGTGTTTGTATCATAATAAATACTTAATGGTAAATATTTAATGCTAAATGGTAATTCTCCTTCTCCGCGCCAGCACTTGCCACGTCTCGGTCACTTGTCCATTTTCCACCACTTGCGCTTCTTCATATAAATTAACGGTAGGACATATATGATATGGAATGCCATACAGAACGTCTCCAACTTTAATAGCATCCCAATTCTTTACACGCAGAACGCCATGTTCTTCACTTTGGCTTAGTAATTCATAATCCTTTAAATTTAAAAAACGAATCCGTTTATCAATCGGGTTTTCGGCAGCGACGGCTTTGTGTCCCATGTCAATCGAAATGATGCCCGGCGCGGGTTTAGAAATTACACGACTCAAAATCAAAGCCGCGTGTTCAAAATGTTGCTCCTTTAATTGGTCGCCGTAACCCCAATCCCACAACACACACGTACCCGGACTGCAATACACTTCCGCTCGCCCTGCGTGTGACGTAAATGCAGGCGTGCCGCCAGCAATAATCATTGGTTTAGACAAACCAACATTTTCTATTTTTTTAATGAAATCATTTACTGATTCAAAACCATTATCAATTTTCTCTTTTCGTTCTTCAAAATTCGCATCGCGCAGGTGTCCATCATATACGTGCAAGCCATGTAATTGCAAATTTGATTGCTTATTTATAAATTGATACAACTCAAAAAGTGCTTCATTTACTGGATGACCAGAGCGATTCATTCCATTATCTACATCTATAAAAATATGGGCAATTAAATTATGTTTTTCAAATATTTCATTATGTAAAAGTGCATTTTCTTCACAATCTATTAAAGATGTGATAAACTTATCTGGATATGACTTTCGTAAATTTATTAAACGTTGAATTTTTGGACCGACTAATTGGTGTGCAATTACAATATAATTTCCACCTGCCATCGCTACCATTTCTGCTTCGGCTATCGTGGCACACTTGAATCTTGTGATGCCTGCGGCGAGAAGCATTTGCACAATCTCCAGCGTTTTGTTGGTTTTGACGTGTACCAGCAGTCGCTCAGGATTTGCTACTAATGCAATCATTTGCAGAATATTACGCTGAATTCGCTCTTTGTAAAAAAGTAAGGAAGGGGAATCTATTTCCGCTTCGTTGGAGAGTTGATACCAAGTTGAATTCATAACTTTTGCAATAATTTTAATACAAGATTTACTAAATTCTTGAAATTTAGCAAATCTATTTCAATACGGTGAAGGACTAATACTCGTCCAGCCGCCATCAATTATCACACTTTGTCCGGTAATATGGCGTGCCTCTTCCGATACCAAAAATAATGCTGCATTTGCAATATCCGCTACACTTGCGGGTCGTCCCAACGGCGTTAATTTTGACCAAGTACTTTCATAATTGGGGTCATCTAAAGTGCGTTCCGTCAATGTAGCGCCCGGAGCAATTGTATTTACATTTATATGATATCGCGAAAGTTCAATGACTAAATTTTTAGCTAACATTTCAATCGCTGCTTTACTCATACCGTATGCTGCTAAGTCTTTATGCGCCTGATGTCCTGTTACAGATGAAGTAAATAACAAAGTGCCGCCTGACGCTTGTTGCTTCATTTGATTGGCTGCTGCTTGTGCCAAAAAGAACGTGCCGCCAAGATTCACTTGCATTACGCGAAAAAAAGATTCTGACGTATAAGTAAAGAAATCGCCAAATAAAGTAATTCCCGCATTTGCAATAACAATATCCAAGCGTCCAAACTGCTCCACTGCCGTATCCACCATTTTTTGAATGAAGGGTAAATCACTCGAATCACCTGCCATTGCAAGACAAGTAGCGTTGGTTTCTTCTGTAATTTGTTGCGCAGCGTTCGTAGCTAAATTTTCATCCAAATCATTTAGTAAAATAGAAGCGCCTTTTATAGCCAATTGTCTACTAATTTCTAGACCAATGCCCTGACCGGCACCGGTTATGATAGCCACTTTATTTTTGAATGACATATTTTTCGTTTATAGGGCACTGATTTTTATAATTATTGCGATTTATTCATGATTTAGCCTATTAACTATAATGGTACAAAAGTTTTTATTTACAATCTTCGATTGAACCATATAGCGCAATGGAACACGGATTTCCACCAAAGGTGAACGGATGCGACGGATTGTGGACGGATTTTACACGCCCCAAGAGAAAAAATCATTGTGAATCCGTCACATCAGTGGAAATCCGTGTTCCATGACGCTATATGGAAGTGTATAATTTTTTTGTTAAAATACATTAAATATAATCATAAAATATCTTAAACAATCATAAATATCAGTGTTCCATTTTAATGCGAATCTCGCACCACCACACTGCCCGACATCCCTCTCAGAAAATCAAAATCTGCGCCCAAGTGCGCCTGTTCTACGTGCTGCTGGTACAAATGGACGTAGCCGCGCTGTGCGAAATGTTGCGATAATTTCCATTGTTGCTTACGCTGATTGAGTTCTTCTTCTGAAAGTGCGACGTGTAAAGTTCGTTTCATTACATCCAAAGTAATGACATCACCATCTTGAATCACGCCCAAAGTGCCGCCAACAGCCGCTTCCGGCGAAACGTGTAGCACCACTGTCCCATACGCCGTGCCGCTCATTCTACCATCCGAAATACGCACCATATCCGTCACGCCTTGTAGCAACAACTTGGTCGGAATACCCATATTTCCTACCTCCGGCATACCGGGGTAACCTTTTGGGCCTACATTTTTTAATACTAAAATACTGGTTGCATCCACTTCTAAATCTGGGTCGTCAATGCGCGCTTTATAATCTTCAATATCTTCAAAAACGACTGCTTTTCCTGTGTGCCGGAGCAGTTCCGCGCTGGCACAAGCGAGTTTCATCACGGCGCCATCTTCACATATATTTCCTTTTAATACAATGGTAGCTGCTATTTCGTTAAATGGTTCTTTTACAGAAGTTATGATATTTTTATTATAAGATATACTTGGTTCATAGTTTTCGCCGATTGTCCTACCATTTACAGTCAGGCAATCATTGTGTAAAAAGCTTTTCAATTCTTGTAATACGGCCGGGATTCCACCTGCATAATATAAATCTTCCATGTAATATTGACCGGCTGGTTGTAAATTTGCGATCAGCGGAACGTTTGCGGTAAGCGTATCAAAATCTGCTAAGTCTAAATCAACGCCGATACGTCCGGCAATCGCCAGCAAGTGAATCACAAAATTAGTAGAGCCGCCAATCGCTGCATTTGTAATGATCGCATTTTCAAAGGCATTACGTATTAAAATATCTGATAATTTCAAATCTTCTCGCACCATTTCTACAATCCGCATACCCGATAAGTGCGCCAACACTTTCCGGCGAGAATCAGCAGCGGGAATCGCAGCATTATGCGGCAACGACAAACCTAAAGACTCAACCATACTTGCCATCGTAGAAGCCGTGCCCATCACCGCGCAATGCCCGCGACTGCGACACAGACCGGCTTCCGCAATGCCTAATTCCTCCATGCTCATTTTTCCCATGCGATTGGCTTCCGTGAAACGCCACACATCAGAGGTCGCAATATCGCGCCCATTGTACTTGCCCGTGAGCATCGGACCGCCCGAAACGACGATGCTCGGAATATTCACACTACAAGCGCCCATCACCAGCGACGGCGTCGTTTTATCGCACCCACACAGCAGCACCACGCCATCCACGGGATTCGCGCGAATGGATTCTTCTACATCCATACTCGCCAAATTGCGGTACAACATGGCAGTCGGTTTGATTAAAGTCTCCCCCAATGACATCACCGGAAATTCTACCGGAAAGCCGCCTGCCTCATAAACTCCGTGCTTCACGGACTCTGCCAGCTCTCGAAAATGCGCATTGCAAGGCGTGAGTTCTGACCACGTATTACAAATACCAATCACGGGTTTTCCTTCAAATTCATGCGCTGGAATGCCTTGATTTTTCATCCAAGCTCGATAAATAAGCCCATCTTTGCCCGTGCGACCAAACCAATTTCTACTGCGTAACGGTTGTTGTTCCATAATCTATATTTTTTCGATTAGAAAGCGGTAAGATACATTCAAAAAAAGATAGGTTGAATAGGGTGGAACGGCATTTTTAATTTAATTTGTGGAGGAATAGTACACTAATTTTTTATGATATTAAGATATTTTAATATTTAGTTTTAGTTATTTCTGAAATCATAAAGAAACATAATTATTTTACAAAATGAGTGTACTATTTATACCAAAATGAGTTTTTAATTAAAATCGAATTGCACAATTATAACATTATGAGAAATATTATTTTTATATCTTTAATTACAATAAGCATATTCTCTTGCAAATCTCAACCTAAATCTCCGTCTAAATCTCAAAGTCTCTTCAACGGCAAAGACCTGGGCGGCTGGCACGTAGATGTTCCAGAAATGGATACAAATTCAAAAGCTATCAATCCTTTCATCGTGCGCAATGGAATGCTTGTGAGCCTCGGCATACCTAACGGACACCTTATTACAGATGCGATTTATCAAAATTATCGGTTGGAAGTAGAGTATCGTTTTGCTGGAAAGCCCGGAAACTGTGGCGTACTCGTGCACGCCTCCACGCCGCGAGCGTTGTACAAGATGTTTCCAAAATCGCTGGAAGTGCAAATGATGCACGAAAACGCAGGTGATTTTTGGTGTATTGTAGAAGATATCAAAGTGCCAGAAATGGAAAAGCGGCGCGGACCGAAAGAAAATTGGGGCATCACGGAGGGTAAAGAACGGCGCATCGTCAACCTGACAGACGGCTCGGAAAAACCGCTCGGTGAATGGAATAGCATGACCGTGGAATGTCTAAATGATGCGATAAAAGTGTGGTTGAATGGTGATATGGTGAATAATGGATTTGATTGTACCGTAACAAAAGGGCAGATTGCGGTACAAGCAGAGGGTTCGGAAGTAGAGTTTCGGAAGTTGCTATTGACGCCGATTAATAAGTTTAAAAATTGAGAAATAATACTATATAGCCATCATAGAATGAACCGGTGCATTTACAAAATACATGGCAATGTCATTTCCATTTTTAATAGGAATGAGTCCGCGCGGTTCGCAGTCAAAATCATGTTTGACTAATTCATAAGTGGTGGTAGAAATATTCACGCGCCACGACTCTCCTTTGGATTCCAATCTTGCAGCAATATTCACGGTATCGCCCCAAATGTCATACGCAAACTTCGTAGAACCAACCACCCCAGCCACCAACGGTCCAGAGTGAATGCCAATGCGGGCTTCAAAGAAAGGTTTGCCAATTTTTTCCCGTTCAACTTTGAAATTTTTGAGCAGCGTTTGTATTTCAAGGGCTGCGAAGACTACATCCTTCGGCTGGCTCCCTTCCACATCCGGCAAGCCGCCTACGCACATATACGCATCGCCGATTGTTTTAATTTTTTCAATTTTATATTTACTTACAATTTCATCAAATGCTTTAAAATAAGTATCCAAATCTGCCACTAATTGTTCGGGCGGCATCAACTTGGCAATTCTGCTAAAATCTTTAAAATCAGTAAACATCACAGTCGCTTGCTCATACCGCCGAGCTTTTGTAATACCGTTTGCCTTTAATTCCTTGGCAATCATATCGGGCAGAATATTTAATAATAATAACTCTGACCGCTGCTGCTCTTCTATTAAAGCTTCATTTTTAGTGTTTAAAACATTATTATATTTTTTAGTTTCATTAAAACGAATGTAAGCACCGATAGCAAATAAGGTAAGAATAGCGGCAATAGCGATGAAAAAATTACGCTGACTGGATTGGAGCCGGATCTGGTTTTGTTGCAATTGAATTTGGCTTTGCTGCAATTCCAATTGGGTCGCTTGTTCTTTCAGTGCCATCTCCTTTTTTTCTGATTCAAATGTTTCTTGCATCCGCACCAATTGCAAAGAATCCAAGTAATTTTTTTGCATAGACAACATCAATTCTGCTCGCATTTGGGCTGCACCAAGAGCCGCTATTTTTTGTTCCAGGCTTACCTTTGTACTGCCGAGTAATGTTACTTCACTATCCAATCGCTCCACTTTTTCTGTTAAGTTCCGATTGGATTCACGGGTTGCAATTTGTTGTTCTATTTCATTAATTTGCCGATTGTAAATATCAGATGCCGCTGTATTTTTTTCTAATGCTGCAATTGAAAGAAGTTGCTTTAAGTTATTCATTTGCAAGGCTTTGTTATCAATTGCAATGGACAAATTCAGACTTTCTTTAAATACTTTTTCTGCACTTTTCCGATTGGCAGCCGCCCGCTTGGTTTTTTTGAGTAAAGACTGTCCTTCCCAATTTCGGGCAAGGGCCATTATTTCCTTATTTTGCATAGATTCCCCCAATAGATAAACCCGCTTTGCCTGTGCAATGGCTTCATCATAATCACCTTGATTGTGAAATAATTGCCAATTTTTTATCAAGTTGTTATCACTCGAACTATTTTGGCTAAAGGCATTTTGATAGCCGATAACAAAACATCCAATTAGAAAAATATAATATAAAATTTTATTCGATAACATCATTTGGGTTAAATTGATGCGCTAATTTAGGGAGAAATACGCAAAAAAACGATACTTGGTTCGAAAATGGAGAAAACCCTTCCAAATTAACATCAATCTACTTACTAAAAATCTCTTGTCTTTCAATGAAAATTATTAACTTTGAATTAATTATTACAAAAAAATTCTTTATTTTATTTTTATGAATATTCCAACATCAGATAATCAGTCTAATTCCAAGGGTTTCGTTGATTTTGAAAAAATTCCACAAAAAAAAGTAAAATCCTTATTACAATCCGAGCAGTTATTTACAGTAGAAGCCTTTGCAAAATTGAAAGCGATTTGCTATCAAAAAGAAAACCCCCTCCCCTATCGGGCGCATTTTAAAGCCTTTTTAGTTAAAAAAGATAGTACAATCGTCTGGAAAACCTATACCACTATCGCTCCGAGCGAAACGTGGAAGGGAAAAATGGTCACTTTTGGTTGTCAATATGACCGTCAGCAGGGTAAAATTACCTATCTCGAAGATGATTTTAGCGGTTTAGCGGCTGGACAATTACTTTTCATGAATTTAAGATTATTGGGTGGGTTGATAAATGTAGCCGTGTCGCACGAAATCATGGAAGTAAATGAAACGGGAAAATTTATAAAAATCTGCTATTTAGAAAAAGGAGCTTCTATTGGCACACAACTCTTGACATTTACCTCCACTGCTGAAGGCTTCACCAGAATTGAGCACAAAACAATTTACCGAAGCAACTCCGCATTTCGAGACAAAATATTATATCCAACATTACATGGCAAAGCAATAGCAGAATTCCATGAAAATATTCGAAAAAAGATAGAACTCGCCTTTTGTGATGACTTTAAATAGATGTCCAATCGTTAGCTCGCCATTCGCATTCCATTATACAAGAACGGATAAAATCTCCGCGACAAATTCTATCTTGCATCTACTATCATTACCATTGCAAACACCTAAAACACAGACATGAGAACCCAACTTTTCTTTCTCTTAGCCATTATCCTGCCGCTCCAATTCCTCTTCGCCCAAGAAAACAATAAATACGGCTACCCGCTCGCGGTAGTGAGCGACGTATGGGCATATGTGGCGCAAGTGCAAACCGATAGTAACAAGGCACTCGTAGAAATCAGAAAGCATATCCCCAATGCGGCACTCGATATTCGCTACGCGACAGAAAATAACTTCCTACACAAAGTATTTTATCAAGAAGCCAAAGCATTTGCCCGGCTTCCGGTGGTGCGAGCCTTACAAAAAATACAAACCGAACTAAATGCGCAAGGGCTGGGCGTGAAGATTTATGATGGGTATCGCCCGTATGCCGTCACGGTGCAATTCTATGAAAGTTTTCCGGATTCTACGTATGTGGCATCGCCATGGACAGGTTCAAAACACAATCGCGGCTGTGCGCTGGATTTGACGCTGGTAGATTTGAAAACAGGGAATGAATTGACAATGCCAACGCCTTATGATAGCGCCATCAAGGAATCGTGGGCGGACGCGCCCGTGCCAGACCCTGCCGTGCTAAAGAATAGAGAGCTATTGAAGTCTGTCATGACGAAGCACGGTTTTACAGTAGAACCTTCCGAATGGTGGCATTATAATTTTAATGGCTGGAAGTCGTACGAGCCGATGGATATGTCGTTTGAGACTTTGGGTAGGCTGCCTGCGGTTTTAAATTATGAAAAGAAAACGGTGCAAATTTCGATGCGCGACGGGATCAAATTAAATACGGTCATTTATGTCCCACGTGACCGCGCGGAGCCGCTGCCTTTCCTGCTGATGCGTACGCCTTACGGAGTTTCTGAAAGACCTTCGCCGGAGTTCACCAATTCAGAGCTTGCCACAGAAGGTTTTATTTTTGTAGAACAGGATATTCGCGGGCGGTATGATTCGGAAGGCAAATTTGAAATGCTGCGCATGACGCACGACCCCAAAGATGCCAAAGGGACAGATGAAAGTACCGACACGTATGATACGATTGACTGGCTGTTGAAAAATATAGGCAATAATAATGGCAGAGCCGGGATTTTTGGGATTTCGTATAGCGGCTGGACGACGATGATGGCATTGATTGACCCACATTCGGCACTTAAAGCAGCATCGGAGCAAGCCACGCCCGCCGATTGGTTCATCAACGACGATATGCACCACAATGGCGCGTTCCGCCTGAGCTATGGATTTGATTATGCCTTCATGGAAGAAGCGGGTAAGACGGATACGCTGTTTCCGTTTGACACCTACGATAATTATGATTGGTATTTGAAACTCGGTCCTTTGTCGAATGTAAATGATAAATATTTTCACCACAAGATTCCGTCTTGGGATAATTTTGTAAACCATCCGAACTATGATGATTTTTGGAAACGCCAATCGTTATTGTATCGTTTTGAAAATCGGGAACTGACCGTACCGACGCAGCACGTAGCAGGTTGGTTTGACCAAGAAGATTTTGCAGGGCCACTCTTCATGTATGATTTGTTGGAAAAGAAAGATAAGAATAAGTTGAACCACATCGTCATTGGACCTTGGAATCACGGCGGCTGGGCAAGAAGTGACGGGAGTAGTTTGGGCAATTTGCAATTTGATACTGCCACAGCAAAAACCTTCCGCGAAAACATTCAACTGACTTGGTTTCAATATCACCTGAAAGGCAAAGGCGATGGTAAGTTTGCGGAAGCGATTACGTTCCAAACTGGCTCCAACCAATGGAAAAACTACGACTCGTGGACTCCGAAGCAAGCCGCGCAGCAAAATTTATACTTCCATGCCAATGGGAAATTGTCTTTTGATAAACCAACTGCCCCTGCGACAACTGCTTACGACAGCTACATTTCCGACCCCGCGCATCCCGTGCCGTATCGTCCGCGCCCCATCGAGCAGACTTACGGGCGTGGCTCGCGTTGGTTCACTTGGATGACGGAAGACCAGCGTTTTGTGCATAATCGCTCCGATGTATTGAGTTGGGAAACGACGGTTTTGCAAGAAGATATGACGATTTCCGGAAAGGTATTGGCGCATCTGTTCGCTTCCACCAGTGCTTCTGATGCAGATTGGATCGTGAAATTGATAGATGTATACCCCAATGATTACGAAAAAGATTTTGAAATGAGTGGCTACCAACAGATTGTTACTGCTGATGTGCTGCGCGGTCGTTTTCGCAAAAGTTTTGAAAAACCAGAGCCAGTCAAATCGAATGAAGTCAACGCGTACGTCGTCAATTTATTAGAATCCGACCATGTATTCAAAAAAGGACATAAAATCATGGTGCAAGTGCAAAGCACCTGGTTTCCGCTCATTGACCGCAACCCGCAGAAATACGTGCCAAACATCTTTTTAGCCAAAGCTGCTGATTATCAAAAAGCGGAGCATCGCATTTTTAGAAATAGCGGCTCGGCTTCGTATATCGCGCTGCCGGTGGTGAAGTAGATTTATTAAAGATGTACAATGAAGTAGCCTGTACAAATGTAGAAAAGGTAGGGAAAATAATAAATAGCCTATCAAAAGCATCAGAAAGCCAATCCGAACGATAAATTACCCGCTTAGAACGTTCTAAGCCCCTCTTAAAATGATAAAATATCCTTTTGGATGCTTCTAAGACCCTCTTAGAAGCATCCAAAAGGATATTAAAGTGTTCTAAGACCCCATTGGAATAATAAAATACCCGTTTCAAAGTCTCTAAGACCCTATTCTAACAATCAATTACCCATTTTGAACATTCTAGGACCCTTTCATAGCATTCTGATTGCTTTTTATCATATTTCAAGATATTGTTTTTAAAAAAATCTTTATATATATTGTGTAATTAAGCTTTGTTATGTATTTTTACCGCTACATTAGTTTAAGTAATACTATCCAATCCAAACAGCACTCCGCCCAAATAGCAAAACACAAAGGAAAAAGGTAGCATAGAGCCCACAAGTAAACACACTAAAAGTGTGATTTTTAATTCTATTTTATAACTAATTTACACTTTCTATGAAAACCATTTCTATTCGCATTGTCGTACCGACCAACATTGGGGAATTGCTCAAGCTGGGAACGCTCATTTACAACAAGCATTTAGCGGACGGTACTAAAAGCCCGCTTAACAGCCTCTCTGATTACAATTGGAACGACCATGGACCCAACCTGCCACTTGCTTCCGCCAAGCACGATGAAGCAGAAGAGTACACGCGCCGAGCAGAGCAAGCCTACCGCGAGCGAGACCGCCTTATGGGAGATGTAACCGGATTGGTACGCAGTAGTCGTGACCTCCTTAAAGCCGTCTTCAGCAAAACACCTAAAAAGTTGGGCGAGTGGGGTTTTGAAGTAAATGATACCCCTCGCGTGGTTAAAACTAAATAGGAAAAACAGGAGCCCATCTGCTATTTAAAAAGATGGGCTTTTTCTCCATTTTACAAATACTACAGCAACACTTATTATTCCTAATAGAATTAACACAAGCACCCGTTTATAAGAAGCACAATTTTTCCACTTAACAGCACGCTCATCTCCAAGATAAACCAATCCTGACCAATAATAAGGTGATTTTTGAAAAGCGGGTACGTTCGCATCGTCCAAGTAGGCTATTTTAGCATTGCGTAAGGCGGTTGGCTTAGTGACACCGGCTTGCAGGTAGCCGTACATCCGATAAAAGATATTGGCAGTAGCTGCTTCATTAATTATCCATAAACTGGATACAAGTCCTTTTACTCCAGCATACGTGAAAGCGCGCGACAGGCTCATCACACCCTCCCCTTTGTGAAATTGCCCCAACCCAGTTTGACAGGCGCTTAATACTACTAAGTCGGCTTGCAAAGGTAACGCATAGATGTCGGGCAGATAGGCAGGGCGGTCATACAATTCCACACGCGGCAAGCCTCCGTTTGAATCCACTCCAGCGTGGGTAGAAAGGTGTAGAATGCGATAGTTAGCAGCGGTTTGCTTTAGTTGCTCAAAATTGGCTTGTCTATCAAAATACTGTTGGCTCTGGCACGCTTGCTTGACGGGCGTTTCTTCCTGACTGTGCAATAGTGGAGACAATCCACGCTGTTTTGCAATAAAACGTGGAGCTATTTGCAATACATTATACTTTGCTTTTGTGGATATCTGACGCTGGCTTTCCAACACTGCCAATGAAAAAGCGTAATGAATTCCACAATGCCGCAGTAAAAAAGGTGCACGTTCCCACCCTACTTCCGGTGCAGCCTCATTGTACAATGCTTCAAACGGCAAGAAAGCCAGCCAAGCGTCAGGCACGATTAGAATATTTTTAGTATTTGTATCTAAATTATTTAGTGCAGGTTGTAGTACAGATTGATAGATTTCATAAGCCAATTTACGATATTCATTAGGCGATTGCATGGCGGAACGAGATTGTAAAAGCAATAGTAAGTTTTTGGTTTTAGTTGCTACAGAATCGGGTTGTTCTATTCTTTTCCAGACGACTTTTCCTTTAGAAGATTGTCCAAATACTTCAATGTGCTTTTCTCCGATAAAATATTCTACAACGGCATGATTGGGTAAAGTTTGGCGGAGCAATTGAATAGAAGTTGCTGTAAAACTTTCCGCTTGACGCCGTAGCGTTGCCCATGCAGGGTATTGTTGTTGTAATTGTTGTTCCGTTTCGGCTAATTGTTGCACGAGTTCGGCGCGTTGTTGTTGCCAGATTGGTCGCTGTAAAGAGTTTGGTTCTAATAATAAAAGTCGTTCAAAATAGGCAGTTTGTTGTCGGATATTTCGTTCTTGAATGAGTAGAGAATCATCAGAAGTCAGTAAATCTTTGAATCGGTTACGCTGTACAGCTTCCAGTAGAATTGTAGATTTAGCTTGCTCCGCACAAGTCCAAGCTTTATACAAAAAATAGGAATCACTGGTTGCCACAAATAGCTCATGTGCTATCTCAATTACTTTTTCCACGCGCTGCCTACTTTGGGAAAGGAGTGTTATTTTAGAAGATTCGTATTGCAATAAACGGCGCAGTAACAATTCCGTTTGCCCGGCTAATTGATGGCATTCCAACGCTAACTGCAAAGATTTTAGGTCTTTGTTTTGTTGATACAATGCAGACAGCACGTCCGCTTTTCCTTCGAGGGCTTCATAAATCGTGTTTTCTTCATAAAGCTGGTCAGGCTTGGGCAAAGCATTGATATCACTTGATGAAAATCTGGGAATCAGACTGCCTAATGCGGCGTTAAAAGCGGCTATCGCTTGATTTAAATTGCCTGCCTGAAGATAACATTTGCCAATCTCAACTTGAATCTTGGCAATATCACGGTGCAGCGATGTACCCCGACCAATTTTGCCGTAAGCCAGTGCCTTTTGTAAATCAGAAAGCGCAGCGGTATTTTCTCTTTTTATGCCTAACAACTTGGCTTTGACCAAATAAGCACCAGACAAATAATCAAAAATGCCTTCCTCATTAGGCGAAGTGGTTTTGATTGAATCCAAAATGGCAATAGCTTCTTCTACAAAGTGTGCCGCTTTATTGATTTGCCTCGTTCCAAGATAACTTTGTGCCAAAGAGAGTTTCAACAAGCCCAATTTAATCGGTAGAATGCCCTGACAAGCTAATCCTTTTTGAAAAGTGGTAATCGCATTTTGTTGGTTGCCTTCATTCCAATAAGTGAGTCCCAAATTATTGTATAATCCCGCCAACGCGCTATCTTGAACGCCGTTCGGATGCGTTTGAATTGCGTTTTCGTAGAGCGCACGGGCTTTTTCATTGTCACCCAAGCGGGTATAATGTGCGCCTAATGGCAGATAGAGATAGTCAAGCGACTCAAAATTGGTAAATTTATATTGCTGATATAATTTTAGCCCTTCTTCATAGGCTTTTACAGCAGCAGCAATTCTACTCAATTGAAATAAATGGTAGCCTCGATTGACTTGTACCCAAAGTATTGCTTCCGATTCGGCAGTGGTTTTAGATTTACGCCAAGTTTTTTGCAATGCAATGTCTAATATTGCCAACGCTTGTTGAGAATTGTCAAACTCAGCTTCTTGCCAATCCCAATAACAGTAAACCCAAGCGGCAAGATTGTCGGCTTTTTTGTAATAATTGGCTTTTTTTTGGTAGTAATAGGCGAGACTATCAATGTTGGAGTTGGTTTCAAACGCAGCAATTTTTTCTTCCCAATTTTTTAAGGAATCTTGCGCGGGTAAGGGCAGTAGCGTGATGGTTAAAATTAAAAGAAAGAAGATTGTAGTCCGCTTTGAAACCATGAATTGTTGTATTTAAAAGGTATTTTTACCAGTGAGCACGCTAGGTTTTTTTCTCTCCTTACATCCACTTTTTAAACCGCAGAGGCGTAGAGGGCGCAGAGATTTTCTCTTATTATGCTCGCTTTTTTAAACTACAACAAAGGATAAATTTGAAGCCAACCGCTGCAAAATTCGGGGTCCTCTGTGGGTTAAAACATTGCAAACATCTACAACTTCCAAGAAGCAAACAGCGAAAGATACCAATTGGGTGTCTTTTCCAGCGATAAGATACCGCGTAGACCCAATGCTGGTCCTTGCCGCACTAATCCGAGCTGAATATCGGCAAAAAGAGCGGTATTTACAACCCATTCTTTTGTATTGCTGATAGAATTTGTTGTCTCTTGGGTAAATAAATCGGTTAAAGGCTGTAATCGTTCGCGCGGGATGTTGACATTGGGTTCGGGCGTACGATAAATTTTTCGTTCTAACAGGCGCTGCTCGGTAATTTGATTGCGTTGAAGTTCTACATTTAACAATACGCCAATACCAACCCCCAACCAATTCGTAAAATTCTTGCGTAACTGTAATGGAACGACATTAAAATATAATGGATTTTGCTCAATTTGGCTAGTAATGGTTGTAACGGAGTCTATGATAAACAATGTGCCTTGTGATCTATCAAGTATACTGGTTGAATCTTGCAAAGTGCTGCGCTCCGTTGTAGGTAAAATTGGAAAACCCGTCCAAAACTCTACTTGTAAAAAGCGGCGATAGGGTTTGAAGGGCGCAAGACTGACTCCTACAGAGAAATAATTTTGATTTGGCTTGTCTGGAAAGATATTCCAACCTGCCATTATCCCCGGTGAAATGCCCGGTTTAAAATGCGTTGCTGTGCGATTGGTTTGAATGGGTGGGTTTTTATCAAATACAATGCTTGCACGAGAATCGAAACTCAACTTGCGAATTTTTTTACTGGGCAAAAGCCGGTATTTGACAAAACCTTTTGTAGAATCGCGGTCGCTCACACCTTCTTGGCGCGTACCAGGCAAGTAGATATTTTTAAAAGTGAAGATAACTTTGCCTTCTTGAAAAGAAGTGTCAAGGCAACTAAAATTTACTGCTTGTTCCGGGCAAAGTAGGCATTTTGGATATAAATCGAGCACTTGTAAATCGGTTGCATCCAGTCCAATTGGTACGTCGCAAGTAATTTGGATGGTGCTGGCAGGACCTTCGCCATTATTTTGAAAATGGACTTTATATACTAAATCTTTATTGCGAATACGCCGAAAATTCATCCGCCGCTGAGAAACCGCAATGTAATTCGGGTCATGCGACGCGACAATTTCCATTTCCAAGACGTATTCTTCTACCACGCGCTGGTCATCCGAAATTAGCAAACCTGTAACCGTAATAATGGCATTCGTATCTGCCAGCATTTGGTCATTGGCATTTATAGAAATAAATAAGTTTCGTTCTTCTCCTGGTTGTAAGGCATTAAAACTCCAGATTTTATTTGTCTTGTAAATATTTTTTAATTCGCTTAACGCTTCCGTTGGTTCTTTTTCTGGCAAGCTTACGTCGTACCAATTTAATTTGTTTTTAATGCCCGTCCAGCCATTTGTAGCATCGTTTGAACCATTCCAAGTGAGTGCTTCTTTCTCTGCTCTTTCTCCATAGTGCGTTCGAGCTTCTAAAAAATTAAAGTGGTCATTTGTGTAAGATTTTTGATTGAAAAACAAGTATAATCTACCAGATTGCGGCACTGGCGTATGATTCGCGTAAGCTAAGATAACCGCTAATTCCTCTCCTGCTCGCGGATTGCGCACTGCGCGAAGTCCGATGGAAGCCGTGGCATCCTCCAAGACACTTGGTGCTGACGAAGCATCTGCTACCAATGTTTTCGGTTTTTCCTTTGCCCCTTCTATTCTTTTCTTCCGTGATTTAGGGGCTTTGCCATTATCATATTTGCCAGTTGCCAAAAAATAAACCTCGTGTCCGCTGGTATCTGCATAAATATGAATAGGGTTTTCTGCAAAGCTAAAAATACCATCCCCAAATTCCCAATAGTGTTCGTAATAAGTAGTGGGCGCTCCGGCAATTTGTGTAAGCGGCGGTAAAACAGGAGCGAACAAAATATTCGGTGTCTCCCAGCGTACTATAAAATCGGCTTGGCGTTCAGGGGTGGTTTGCGCAAGTATAGAGCATACCGGAAGAAAGGAAAGCAGCAAGGGTAAAATACGCATGGTAGCAAGGAGTTTTGATTGAAAAGATTAGCATTTTAGTTGAGTCAAGGGTTGACCTTGCTTCTAATTAATCTGATGACTTTGGAGTCTAATGTCATCAACTTAAAAGGGAAAGGAGGTGCAGCGCACCGAAATATTGGTAGAAACGTTTAATCATCGTATGGATAGGTGCAGCGCACCGAAATATACCACCAAGCGAGGCACGATATGCCGGTGCGCTGCACCTGGTAAACGTGTTTTCTCTTTTTTCTACCAATATTTCGGTGCGCTGCACCTTTTTCCTTAAGTTGACGACATTAGACTTTGGAGTCATCAGATTAATTAGAAGCTTAAAAGCCCTAAGTTACAAACTTTGATAGCATAATAAGAAAGCCTCCGGCAGCAATACCGGAGGCGGATTCAGGGATTATAACGATGGGCGATTTTACCAGGTAATTTTGATCTCAAGTTCACCTTTCGTAAAAGTGATTGTGATTTTGAATCTTTGAGGTGCGGTGCCACCTGTTCCTTCAGCAAGAATGCGATAAACTCCTTTTGCAACTTTTGCCTGTTCGCCATTGTAAGACAGCCCAGAATTCTCATATGCTTGCTGCAAGGTAGTCTCGCTGAGTGCGAAATCTTCGTCCACCACCATTACTTTCTCACTTAAAAGTTGCTTGCGGGCTGCCGGGCTGAGTTGATCTACACTGATTTGCGCTTCCAGTTGAATAGATCCATCCTCTAGTACAACCGGCTTACTGGTTGCTTCATCCAAAGCAAGTTGCAGATTGTTGAGCGCATTTTCTGCCAGTCTTTCCACTCGTACGCACATAGCGCCGCCTGGTTCACAAGAAGTAAAACGCTTGTGTATGCCAATGATAATCCAGGTTCTGGCGTTGGTAGCTTGGGTTACTCCCGGGTCTTTTACACACGATTGGAAGCTGAAGCTACTCACTAAAAGAACGATTGCAAGGCTAAACATTTGAATTTTTTTCATAATAATTAATTTTTTTTTGTAATAAATAAATGTGGTTGTTGTTGAAATACATCTACCTATCCGAGCAATAGAGAAAATCTTACGCTCTTGATTTGTTAAAAAAGTGTTAAGAAAAAAACTTATTTTTGGTGTCAAATAGAAAGTATGAATCCACACCCAGACCAGCAGTATATCGAAGCGTTGTATAAAGGTGATCAGCGTCTGATTCGAGCCATTTATGAAAAATTTTCGCGGAGCATTCATAGTTGGGTATTACAAAATAATGGAGCGGCGGAAGATGCACAGGACTTATTTCAAGATGCGCTGCTGGCAGTCTATGACAGATATTGTGGCACAGATTTTCAACTGACCAGTTCGCTTGGCGGTTTGCTCATGACGATTTGCCGTCGAAAATGGTATGACCGCTTGTCGCAAAAAAAACGCGAAGAAAACGTAAGAAATGTAGAAGGCGAGCGATATACAACGGAGCGCCCAGAGCTGGAGGACGCGGAAGAAGCGCTACTACAACAACAACGACAAGAATGCCTTGCGCAGGTTTTTAAATTACTTAGCGAACAATGTCAACGGCTTTTGTCGCTCCTTACGACTGGGGAAACACCCGTGGAGCAGATTGCTGTAGAACTTGGTTTTGCCAATGCTAATGCTGTGTATCAGAGCAAACATCGCTGCACGGCGCGCTGGCGGCAACTATTTTACGAACATTTTAAAGGAGAAAAAAATGGATAATATAGACCGCATAGACCGCTATCTGAATGGTCAAATGGAAGCAGAAGAAAAAAAGATTTTTGATGCCGAACTAGCTGCCGACACTCAATTGGCGGAGGAACTGGCTTTGCAATGCGATATGGTAGATTTTCTGCGCCGCAAAGACCGTCGGAGTTTATTACAAAATGAGTTGAAAGATATTGGAAGTGATTATTTCAAAACCGCGCAAGAGCCAGCAAAAGTAGTGCAAATACCGCGCCGACGTTTGCGTTGGGTGATGGCAGCTTCTGCAGCAGCGGTGATTGCACTTTTAATAGTCTGGCAATTCCTCCTCCCGTCAAATTTTTACAATCAATATGCAGAATACGCGCCTTTAGCTTTGTCTGAAAAGTCAGCGACCACCACCGTAGATTGGTCAACAACTGAATCCGCTTTCAATTCCGGTAATTATAAAACGGCAGAAACCCAGCTTACGCAATACTTTGTGGAACACCCGAACGACCAATTGGCGAACCTATATTTAGGTATTTGTAAAATGGAATTGAATAAATTAGAAGAAGCCCGTCAAATTTTTCAAAGCTTTACTAATGCGGATGTTTCCCTGAAGGATTATGCAAATTGGTATTTGGCATTGAGTTACTTGAAAGCTGGTGATGAGGCAAATTGTCGAAAGATTTTGCAACGCACAACGTCTGCTTCCTCGCTGTATGGTAAAGTGCAAGCGTTACTAAAGGATTTACAATAACCAATAACAATTTTTACGCAAGCTTGGCACAACAATAAGAACGCATCTATTATTCCACGCGCTGCTGGATTTCGGATTTTCTGTAAAATTTATGTTAAAAAAGTGGAGCTAATGTTAAGTAAACATTAAGGGAAAGCAGTAGATTGGAGCCTTACCTAAATGATACTTCAAACTATGCATGCTTCAAAATTACGCTCACTAAGTTTATTATTTTTTATTTGTATCTGTTGCAGCTTAACAGCGCAAGTTACTACTTCTACGATCACTGGCAGCGTTCAGGACGAAAAGAACGAGCCATTGGTAGGAGCTACGGTCAAGGCGATACACGTACCTTCGGGCACGATTTACGGAACCATTACACAGGACAACGGACGTTACAGCATACCCAATATGCGCGTGGGTGGACCTTACAAAGTGGAAGTCAGCTACGTGGGTTACACGTTGAATACACAAGAGAATGTTTTCTTAACATTGGGGCAAAAATTTACGCTCGGCTTCGCAATGCAAGCGGAAGGCGTGAATCTGGACGAACTCGTGATATCTGGTCAGCGCGACCCGATTCTAAACGGAAAACGAACGGGACCTGCAACTTCTATTAATCGGAAGTTGATTGATAACCTACCAACTATCAGTCGCTCTGCCGCTGATTACACCCGCTTAAATCCGATGGCTTCCGAGGGCGGTTCGTTTGGCGGTCGGAATGACCAATTCAACAACTACTCACTGGATGGCACTATTTTCAACAATCCTTTTGGTTTGGATGCGGCTACGCCCGGCGGTCAGACCGATGCACAGCCCGTCTCGCTGGATGCCATTGAGCAAATTAGTGTTTCTATTGCACCTTACGATGTGACGCAATCTGGTTTTACCGGCGCGTCTATCAATGCGGTGACCAAGTCCGGTACAAATGATTTTCGCGGTACAGTGTTTGGTTATTTTAGAAATAAAAATATGATTGGCGATAAGATTGAAGATACCAAAGTCGTGCGAGGTGATTTGAAACAATTACAAGCTGGATTCAGCTTGGGCGGTCCGATCATTAAAGACAAAATATTCTTTTTTGCCAATTTGGAACTGGAAAACCGATCGGATTTGGGTTCTTATTTTATTGCAGATGACGGCAGCGGCGCGGCGAATGCTTCGCGGGTTTTATTATCGGATTTGCAATTGGTATCCAACCTGTTATCAACCAGATATGGCTATGAAACGGGAGCTTTCCAGAATTTTAAACACGATTCTGACAACACAAAAGGAATTTTCAAACTCGATTTTAATTTAAGTCAGAATCATAAACTGACCGCTTCTTACAACTTTTTGGATGCTTTCAAAGATAAACCCGCGCACCCTTCGGCGATTGGAAGAAGAGGACCAGACTTTCTAACGCTTCAATTTCAAAACTCTGGCTATCGGATTAATAATAAAATCCACTCTGGTATCATCGAGTTACGCTCTGTTTTCGGAAGTAAGTTTGCCAATAAATTACAGGCAGGTTTTACCGCATTTCGGGATAGCCGCGACCCATTTTCCGCACCTTTTCCAGTGTTGAATATCGGCAAAGGCGGTGTGCGCTACATCATAGCCGGGCAGGAGCCTTTCTCTATCAATAATATTTTGGATCAAGACGTTTTTCAAATAAATAATAATTTTAATATTTACGCCGGAAAGCACACTTTTACAATAGGCGCAGCGTTTGAGAAATTCAATTTTAATAACTCTTTCAACTTGACTGGTTATGGCGCGCGCGTTTTCTTTCCGGATATTCCGATTGGCGATTTTGCAGCTTTCATCAATTCTGGCGGTTTGGATACAGAAGTAGACGCGGCTCGTGCAGCGTTTGAAAATAATAATAAAGGAGATAGCTGGGCATTAGCGGAGACGAATTTGGGTCAGATTTCCGGCTATGTGCAAGACGAAATTGTTGTAAATGATCAGTTGTCATTGACCTTAGGTTTGCGCGTGGATTATCCGCTTTATTTTAATACGGCGGAACTAATTCAAGAAAATATTGACCGCAAAGGCGGCTTGCTGGCAGATGGCGGCACGTACGATCCTTCCATCGTTTATTCGGATGAAAATGGAAATGATGTAACATTCGACCACACCGAACTACCGGAAAACAATCCTTTAATCAATCCGAGATTTGGTTTTAATTATGCGCTGAAAGAAGACCGTTCTTCGCAGTTGAGAGGCGGTACAGGCTTGTTTTCTGGTAGATTTCCGTTTGTATGGATTGGCAATCAGGTCGCTAATCCTGACTTCTTTTTTTATAATATGACCGATCCGAATTTTAAATTTCCACAGGTTTGGAGAACGAATATCGGATACGACCAGAAAATTGGCGGCGGTTGGATTGGAACGGTAGATGTGCTGTACACGAAAGATCTACAAGCGCAAATGGTACGTAATTATGGTTTACGACTTCCAACCGGCACGCTGCCAGGACCAGGCGGTCGTCCTGTTTACAAAGTAAGTGATCGGGTTTTAGTGTTTAACGCGCCGACTAACGCGTACGTTTTTACCAATACGGATGAAGGTTACACATTTAATGCGTCTGCTTCTTTGGAACGTTCTTGGAATAATACTTATGTGAAATTAGGTTATAATTATTTGAAAGCAGAAGATGCCGCTTCGATTGACGCAGAAATCTCTTCGGATGCGTATGACCGCAATCCTGCTAATATTTCGCACACCAACCGACCGCTTTTAGCGCCTTCCTTGTACGGAAATCGCCACCGCATTTTGGGCGCCGCTTCCCATCGCTTTGAATATGGCAGTAAATTTGCAACAACGGTTAGTTTGTTTTTTGAATATGTAGAGGGGACGCGCTACAGCTACACCTACGCCGGCGACATCAACAACGATGGCTCTGGTTTGAATGATTTAATTTACGTACCAACCGATGGGGAGATTGACCAATTGAACTTCGCAGGTGATGCTGCCGCTCAACGCACAAGGCTCAAAGCGTACATCGCGCAGGACGAATATTTGTCTTCCCGCAGAGGCGATTTTACAGAAAAATATGGAGCACTTGCGCCTTGGTACAACCATTGGGATGTGCGTATTTTGCAAGATTTTAAAGTGAATACGACGAATAAATTGCAGCTCAGTATTGATATTTTGAATGTCGGCAATTTGATTAGTTCGGACTGGGGTGTTCGAGAATTTGCGACCCAAACGGGCTTGATTCAACCCATCGCTGTCTCCTTAAATCCGGCTGGAGTGCCGACCTACGGCTTCGATACGTCTCAAACACAGACTTTTTTTAATGACTTTAGCCTGCTGAGTCGCTGGCAGTTGCAATTGGGATTGCGGTATGAGTTTTAATAAAAGTAAATAGTTATTACAGGTTTATTACACAATTATAATGGAAACGCGGATACTGATGATTGTCGGTATTCGCGTTTTTATTATTGCTATATAGGTTGGGCTACCATCAGCATTTCTCTAAAATCCTTCGCCTTATCCTGCTCAACGATTCCGGTTTCACACCGATATAACTGGCAAGTTGGTACTGCGGCACCCGGTCCAATAAATCAGGTCGGTTTTTCAATAGATTCAGATAGCGTTCTTCTGGTGTGGAATTGATATAGATTGCCATCGTCTGTTGGTAAGCACCAAATTTTTCTTCCACTTCCATCCGGCAAAGCGATTCCAACCGTGGAAACCGCCGGTATAGCTCTTTTTCCTTTTCATAAGTAAACACCGACAAGGTCGTATCTTCGATGCACTCCCAATATTGCTTGGCAGGCATCCGCTGTACACCGCTGACACCAGATGAAAGTGAATCGCCTTCTGTGTAAAATGCGGTCGTTTTTTCTTCGCCGTCTTTCAGGTAAAATTCCCGAACACATCCTTTGAAAATAGTATAACACGTAGTAGCCATTTGACCTTCCCGTAACAGATAAGTCCCTTTTTTAAACGTTTTTATCGGAATATCCTTTGTAATAATATGCATTTCTTCTTGGGTCAGAAAAGTAGAACACCCGATATCGTTCATCATGTCGTGCAATGATTTTGGAGCAGAAGTGTTCTCTGAAAAAGAGGTCTTAACGTTATTCATGGCAATTTCGTTTTAATTCTTAGAGCGTCGAAATTACCATAAATTTATTCCCGCACATTTGTTTTTTCGATGAAAAAGAAGATTGGTTCGACCTAAGCGTATTTAGATGCCAGATGCCAGATTGAGAGATGCCAGACTCCGCACTGCCCTTCCAAGTAACAAAAACAGATGCCGGAAGTCAAATGCCGAATACCAGGGGTCCGAACGTATTGAAAAATGTTTACAAGAAAGTAAGAATTACGTTTCCTATTTTTTGACCGCTGGCGACATACTCGTATGCCTCTCGGATTTTTTCCAGGGGGTATGTTCTATCCATCAGCGGCTTGAATTTTCCTTCATTCAACAAATTTTGCATAAAAAGCAAACTTCTTTTGATATTAATGGGAATCGGAAATATCACCTTTTTACCACCCCTTATTTTTGTAAGAAGTGGTAAATATAGGTTTTCTGCATTCGGACCCAATTCTGAAGAAATATAAATGCCGTTCGGTTGTAGCAAGGGTTTGCATTGGGCGAAGGTGCTTTTGCCAACGGCATCAAAGACAAAATCATATTTTTCGTCTTGGTTTGTAAAATCCTCTTCTGTATAATCAATCACTCGATCAGCGCCTAATGCTGCGATGCGTGCTACATTTTTGGTATCGCAAACTGCCACCACCTGAATATCCAAGTATTTCAGGATTTGCACCGCTGCCGAACCAATAGCACCGGTGGCTCCATTGACGAGCACTTTTTGCCCGGCTTTCAAGTTCACTTTGTTGATGAAAGTATAGGCATAATGCGCGCCTTCTGCACTTGCGGCAGCCTGTTCGTAGGTGATGTGCTCTGGCATTTTCAATACTGCTTTATTTTCCGATATGACAAGATATTGGGCATGGGACGCTAATCCATTGTCATTAAAACCCCAAACCTTATCCCCCACTTTGAAAGCACTTACCTTTTTTCCGATCGCCTCGATTTCACCGGCAAAGTCAGTCCCCGGAATCGGTGAGGTAGGTTTGAATAAGCCTGTGAAAAATTGTATCGCAAATGGTTTTCCACAAAGTATTCCACAATCCGTCCTGTTGACAGTTGCGGCGTGTACTTTTACTAATATTTCATGGTCGGCAGGGAGCGGCATTTCCACTTCTTCGATGCTTATCACTTCCGGCGAACCGTATTTTGAACGAATGGCTGCTTTCATATTTTGCAAGGTATTTTTAAAAATAAACGCGATACATTAAGTTCGGAAAAAAGCCAAACTGTGTGACATAGCCGGTCTTGTTGGGTTCACTTTCGTCATAAAATTCAGATATTTTACCTTTATTATTGGTGACGTTATCCAAATTCAAGAAAAGCTCGTGGGTCGCGCTAGGCTTATTCCATTTATAACTTGCCGAAACAATTACTTGATACACATCCTCTATGCTGTTTTCGTATGCTTTTTCATAATTCCAATATCGATTGTTGGCGGGGTCCACTGCCAGATTGCCCTGCGCGTCCCGCAAAAGTGGGATTATTTTTCTACCACCGCCGAAAAATAGTTTAGCGTTCAATCCTAATGTCTGGTTTTGCTTTCTGCCGAGGTTTGGAAATTCTTTTCCGCAAAGGATATTCACCAAATAATTGCCATTGTACGGCGTGTTGCGCTCCACTCCTTCCAGCGATTTATAGTTCGATTCATACAGCGAAGCGTTTATCAGATAGTAGTAGTTATTGCTAAAAAATCGTTCGAGGGTAAATTCCAATCCATAATTTTTTCCCGTCCCTTTATTGACCAAATCAACATACCTAAATTCCAATCCTTCTACAATCGTGCTGTAATAACTCGTATCAAGATTTTCAACAGGAATATTATACAGGTCTTGATAATAGGCTTCTATTTTTGCTCGCAAATTTTTACCAAAACGTTTTTCATAACCTACCATATAATGATGCGCTTTCAGCAAATCCAAATCTCGGTTGGGTTCAATGATGCTGCCATCCGGCTGTTTCACTTTTGCAAAATAATTGTGGATGCTCTCCATCGTGCTGTGCTTGCCATATCCCGCGTGGATAGAACTGGAAGGGGTAATTTTCCAATCTACGGCAAGCCGTGGTTCCAGCGTACTTTTATGATTGAACAGCACATTCATATTATGAAAACCTGACACGACTGTAATAGCTTCATTCACCCGATATTTCCAACTAATAAAATTTCGGACTGTGCTCACTTTTTCCTTAAAATCAACGAGGGTAATCCGGTTGGTTGCCTCCTCCCGAAATTGGCTTTGATTGAATTGGTAATCAAACAGCGTGTATTTACTCCCTATCTGAATTTTGTGTTTTGCATTGAATTTGTGGTTGTAGGTCATCGCTCCCCGGTAAGTAGGTTTTTTCAATTGGCTACTGAAATTCAACGTTTTATTGACAATTGAATCCCTCAAAAAATCCCCTTTGCTGTCGAATATTTTTATAATGCCCGCCTCAAAAATATCGTCATCAATTCCCTCATTGGAATAAGTCAGAGTAGTGTTGAGAAAACTGTTTTTGCCGATGGGGAGTGTATGTTTGATTCCTGTGTTGAGCAAATGCGCTTTTTTATTAAAATCCTCGTTAATTTCCGCACGCATAAATCGGTCGCCGGGGGTCTCCCAAATGGCAGGTGTCACGTCTTCAAACAAAAAACTACTCGAACCGCCCAATCCAAACAAAGAAAACACGCCCATTTTTTGGGTTGGTAACACCACTTTGAAAGCAGCATCCTGAAACTTTAGTACGCCGCTAATATTGTCTACCAAGCCAAGGTCACTAACCAGCCCAACCGTAGAATATCTATAATTGACGAGAAAAGAGCCGCCATATCCTTTTTTAAATGGTCCTTCCAACGTAAGTTCGGTGCCCAAAAGTCCAAATCCAAAAACCGCCTCCATTTTTTCATTGTTTCCCGCCCTCAATTTTACATCATAAACCCCCGAAAGCACATCGCCATATTCGGGTGCAAATGCCCCGGTGTAAAAATCAGAAGCAGCTAAAATATTGTTGTTCAGTGTGCTGACCGAGCCGCCCACCGCACTTTGGTCACCAAAATGGTTCGGGTTAGTGATTTGCATCCCTTCCAATTGCCATTGCACATATTTTGGCGAATTTCCCCGCACGATGATGTCGTTGCTCCCGTCCTGCGTACTGGTTATCCCCGCAAAATTTGAGAGGATGCGCGAGGGGTCGTTGAAGCCACCGGCATAGCGGTTTGTCTCTTCGGGAGAAATGGAGCGAGCGCTAATCATCGCCATTTCGTTCAGGGCATCCCCTTTGTTTTGGGCGGCGGTCACTACTATCTCGTTCATTATCAAGGCGGATTCTTGCATATTCAGGTTTAAAACCACTTCCTTTCCTGAATTCACTACGATATTCGGAATAATTTGAGGCTCGTAACCCACATAAGACAATTGCAAGTCAATTCTGCCAATAGGGACTTTTTCCAATCGGAAATTACCATTTAAATCGGTCACGCTACCTGTCTTCGTTCCAAGCACCACTACGGACGCTCCGACTAAGGGCAATTTGCTGTCAGCATCAAGAATAACACCTCTTACCGTTTGGGTAAGATTTTGTGCAAAAATTAAGGTTGTGAACATCAAAGCGACCATGGCTGTCGCACTCATTTTCATTACTTTTTTCATCTTTCTTTCTCCGTGATTTTGAAATAATTTATTGATGGTGCAAAGAAACCCCTCAAAAAAATAGCATTCATTGACGTTGGTTAAGAAAGAGAATAGCAGTAAAAAAGATTGCCTGACAGTTCATCAAACATTAATGAATCAAAAATGCCGATACTGGTAGTTGTCGATATTCTCATTTTTATTACTGCTATAATCAGTGCCGGTTGGGCAAAGGAAAAACTTGATTGATGAATCGGATATTTAAAAGAAAGAACTATTTTTAATGCGATTGTATAAATCATCTTTCATTTGATACGATAAATTGCCATACGTTTTAACTTAAACAATGATGGAACCAACATTAATTATTTCCAATTACCTTAACAACTAACTAATCACAATGAAAAACACAATTCTCCTCCTTTTTATAAGTATCCAATTTCTTGGAAACCAATCCTTTGCACAAAAAACGACTTCCCTTCCCCGCAGCACACCCGAAGCCGAAGGCGTTTCTTCCGAAGCGATTATTAAATTCCTGGATGCGGCGTCCAATAGCAAGCACGAGTTTCATAGCATTATGATATTGCGGCATGGGAAAGTGATTGCCGAAGGCTGGTGGAATCCGTATCGGAGCGATTTGAAGCATACGATGTATTCGGTGAGTAAAAGTTTTACAGCGACAGCAATCGGATTTGCAGTAGCAGAGAAAAAACTAACGGTGAATGATAAAGTTATTTCTTTTTTTCCGAATGACGTACCCGATAGCATCACTCCCTATTTAGCTGAACTTCGAGTGAAAGATTTATTAACAATGAGCGTCGGAAATGTAATGGATCCAACCGGACCGGTCGTAATTAGTGAAAAGAATTGGGTGAAAACTTTTCTAAGCATCCCGATTGTAAATAAGCCCGGCACTAAATTTTTATATAATTCTGCTGCAACTTATATGCTTTCGGCGATTGTACAGAAAGTGACTGGTGAAAAAGTAATTGATTATTTAAAACCAAGATTATTTAATCCGCTCGGTATCAATGGGATGGATTGGGAAATTAGTCCTGATGGGGTGAATGTAGGCGGTTGGGGACTGAGAGTCAAGACCGAAGATATGGCGAAATTTGGTCAATTATTTTTGCAAAAAGGAAGGTGGAACGGTAAACAAATTCTGCCCGCCGCTTGGGTTGAAGAGGCTACTACTTTGAAAATCATGCAAAATCCAGATGCGCCGCAAGCACAAAAAGACTCCAGTGATTGGTTACAAGGTTATTGCTATCAGATGTGGCGTAGCAGAAATAATTCTTATCGAGGTGATGGCGCGAATGGTCAATTTATCATAGTTCTGCCCGAACATGATGCAGTTATTATAACGACTGCCGAAGCGCCTGATATGCAAGGCGAATTTAATTTGATATGGCAATATTTATTACCTGCTTTTCAAGCTAAAAAACTGCCGGCGAATCCTAAAATGCTGGCAAGTTTGAAAGCAAAATCGGCTTCGTTGGCACTTCCATTACCTGCGAAAAGCACAATTTCTACACTTGAATCCACCATTTCGGGTAAATCTTTTGGCATTGTATCCAATGATAAAAGCCTGGAAAGTATCCGTTTTGAATTTAAAAATAATGTTTGTCAACTCACTTTAAAAACAGATTCTATCACTTATAATATTCCATTCGGTCTGAGTAAATGGACCATGAGCGAAACGACTCGATTCGGACCTTATTTAGTCGAAAGAGCAACGTCCAATCGAGTGGGTTTAGCACCTTTTAAAACAGCAGGTAGTTATAATTGGAAAGACGAAAAAACTTTAGAATTAACCTTGCGTTACATCGAAAGTCCACATACCGAAACCATTCTATGCAGTTTTGATGGAGATCATATTTCGGTGGATTTTCAGCATATTTTTAATAAAAATGCAAAAAGAAGCCCCCTAAAAGGCGTTTTAGTAAATAATATAAGTAATCCGCCACGACTCATTATACGAGGAGATGATATGGGCTTTTCGCACTCGGCAAATGAAGCGTTGATAAAATGTTATAAAGAAGGCATTGAAACGTCTATTGAGGTGATCGTACCGTCGCCGTGGTTTCCGGAAGCCGTCAAATTACTCGCCGGAAATCCGGGCATTGACGTGGGGCTGCATTTTGCGATTACCAGTGAATGGGACAATATCAAATGGCGACCGCTGACCGACTGCCCAAGTCTGAAAAATCCGGACGGTTATTTTTATCAAATGTTGTATCCGAATGCCCATTATCCGCAGCAAGCGGTGATGGATCACGCCTGGAAAATAGAAGATATTGAGAAAGAATTGCGTGCGCAGATTGAAATGGCGAAGAAATATATTCCGCGCCTCAGTCACGTATCCGGTCACATGAACAGTATTGGTTTTGCGCCAGAAGTGAAAGCGCTTGCCCTAAAATTAGCCAAGGAATATAATTTACCGATGGTAGATGTGGGAGCGGAAAATGATTTTCAAATATCATATATCGGTTTTGATTTCCGAAATAAAACGACAGAGGAAAGAATACAAGGTTTTATTAATATGCTGGATAAAATGGAAGCCGGTAAAACCTACGTTTTTGTAGAGCACCCCGGCATTGATAATGAAGAATTGAGAGCAATTTATCACATTGGTTATGAAGACGTTGCAAAAGGACGACAAGACGTTACCAATATCTTTACCAGTGAAAAAGTAAAGGAAGCCATTATTAAAAAAGGGATCAAATTAGTGAGTTATAAAGATGTAATAAATGGAGTGAAGTGATAGTGACTTGGCTATATAAAAGAAAGGGCTTATTTTTAATGGGAAAATAGATGCAATAGGGACTATCCAAAATGCGTATTGCGTGTTTCATTGAGTCGCTATTGCGTTAGTACAAGAGTTAGCCACAAGTAAAAAAAATAAAAACCATCGATGATAAATTGGATACTTCAAAAAAATATTACAAAATCAGAAATTTTAGAACGGATAAAATCAGTTCTAAATGGGGAAGATGAAATTTGGGAAGAAGTAATAGTGATACCCTTTTCTAATGAAATTCCAGAAATCAAAAATAAAAACAGTTTTAAAATAATCTATGGTTCGACAACTTTTATGTTGAATGCTTTTAATAGTGAAGAATTGAAAGAAGGAGTTTTCTTCGAGCCAACAAAATTTCAAATGAAAAATTATGTTGAGAAATGGAAAGATAAAGTCTTAAATTCTGACGGACAATTATTGAAATTCGGGCAAATAAGTAACTTGGAAAGTGAGCAAGAAAAAAAGTGGTTCATAAGACCGAACAATGACGGAAAAGCATTTAGCGGAAAAGTAGAAACGTATAAAGAACTTTCAAACTGGTGCAATGAAGTTTGTAAAATGGATATCCCTGAATTAAATAAGAATACCGAAATATGGATTTCTAAACCGAAAGAAATAATAAAGGAATGGAGATTATTTATTGTTGACAATCAAATAGTTTCAGCTTCAAGATATATGAATCACGGTGAATTGGATGAAAGTGAAAATGACATTCCAAAAGAGATGATTGTATTTGCTAAGGAAAGAATTTCTGAATATCGAATTGAAGATGTTTACGTAATGGATATTGCCGAAATCGAAAATCAATACAAATTAATTGAATGCAATTGCTTTAACGGAACTGGATTCTACAAACACAATGTCGAAAAAATAATACAATCGGTGAATGAATTCATAAAACAGAAATTGAAAAAAGAAACCTGTGGCTAACAAAGCATACAACGGTCATGCCCAGCAAAAGCTGGTCACGCCGCGTATGCGGAACGTTATGCCCAATTGTAAAAGCGACCGTCCTCTGAATACAGGGACGTAGTAAATTGATACTTTCTGCACACAATTATAAATGCAGACAATATGATAAAAACGGAATTGATAAATAAATTTAGAAAGGCAACGAATAGACTTATCCTGCTTGATTATGACGGAACGCTTGTTAATCTTGCGCCATTGCCCGAAGAGGCAATTCCATCCGAACATTTACTTAATGTTCTAACAAAATTAATAGGCATCCCGCAAGCAAAAGTAATTATTGTCACAGGCAGAGGGCATAAGGATATAGATAAATTTTTAGGGCACTTGCCAATGACTATTATTGCCGAACATGGAGCAATGAATAAAGAAAATGGGAAATGGGTAAATGAAATAAAGGATGACGGCTTATGGAAAAATAAAGTGCGCCCTTTATTAAACGAGATTACGCTAACATGCCCGAAATCATTTATTGAGGAGAAAAATTTTTCTTTGGCATGGCATTATAGGAATGCCGAAAAGAATATTGGACAAATTCAATCAAAAAAATTAATTCGTATTTTGAAAGATGTGGCACAATATTATAATTTAAAAATTTTGGATGGAAATAAGGTGGTGGAGATAACAACAGGAGAAACAAACAAAGGAAAAGCCATACAATATGTAATTGAGAGAAATAATTATGATTGTATTATATGTATCGGAGACGACACGACAGATGAATACATGTTTGAGTATCTTTTTAAAAATGAAAATGCTATAACAATAAAGGTAGGGGACGGAAACACCATTGCTAAACACAAATTGGATTCTGTTCAAGAGGTAATATTATTTATAGAAAAATTATCATTATGAGATTAAACGTTGCACTTATTATTTCAATTATTCTTGCCGTTGGGTTAGTGGCATTGAGTTTTACATACTTTCAGATTTCAACCGAAAGAGAAAAACTTAACAATGAACTTGAAAATCGAATATCAGAAATTGCCAATGAGTTCAGTCAGAATAATTTAGCAGCAATGAGTGAAAATTCCTCAGAACGTACAGCGCAAAGTATTGATAGTATCAGCAATAAATATCATCTGATCGGAATAGCCATTTATTATGGCAATGACAGTATCATCGTTAATCGTGCTGCAACTTCTTTCACTCAAAATTCTAGGGATTATATCTCGCAAGCAATAGCCGCAGACACATCGCAAGGAAATTTCATCACTACCAACGGAAAAAATATTTTTCTATTCATCAAGCCATCAAAACAAGAAAATGTACCCAACACTGCAATTATTTTCTATGCTGACACAGAATATATTGATAATATAATTGCCGGAATTTGGTTTCGGAATTTTCTAAGGTGGTTTATTCAGGCACTGATCGTTTCATTTGTTACCGTTCTGATAATCCGATGGGGAATTTTTAGCCCGATAAATAGAATTGTTGACTGGGTAAAAGCAGCACAAACAGGCAATATAGAGCAATTAGACCAATACCCACCCGCGCAATTCCTTGCTCCGCTCCATAAAGAAATAGTGCATATTGCTAAAGCAATGCACGAAGCAAAAGCGGTTGCCGAGGAAGAAGCAAAATTAAGAAGTAATGCCGAAGCAATATGGACACCCGAGCGACTGAAAATAGAAGTAGGAAATATTTTGCGGAATAAAAAAATGGTTGTTGTTTCCAACCGGGAACCTTATATGCACATTCATGAAGGGAAAAACATTAAATGTATCGTGCCTGCAAGTGGCATGATTACAGCAATGGAGCCTATATTAAAAGCGTGTGGCGGATTGTGGATTGCATCTGGAACAGGAGACGCTGATAAAGAAACGGTTGATGAAAATGATAAACTGCAAGTTCCTCCCGATGAACCAAAATACACACTAAGAAGGCTATGGCAAACAAAAGAAGAAGAAAACCATTTTTATTATGGTTTTTCAAATGAAGGATTATGGCCACTATGCCATATTGCACATACACGACCAACATTCAGAATAGAGGATTGGGACTATTATAAAAAAGTGAATGAGGACTTTGCAAAAGCGGTGTTGGAAGAAACTGCCGATGAAGAAGATCCATTCATACTAATACAAGATTATCATTTTGCACTTTTGCCTGAATTAATAAAAAAAGGAAAACCAAATGCAAAGATTGCCATCTTTTGGCATATTCCCTGGCCTAATCCTGAATCATTCGGTATATGTCCTTGGCAAAGAGAAATATTGCGAGGAATGCTCGGTGCTGATTTAATCGGGTTCCATACTCAATATCACTGCAACCATTTTCTTGAAACTGTAAACAAGGCGATGGAATCAAGAGTATCATGGGATACCTTTTCAGTTAAAATAGAAGGACAGTCAACCTTCGTTAAACCTTTTCCTATCAGCATTGCATTTACATTAAAGGACTACGAAAACACTTCCCCCAAGAAAAATTCTTCCGCTCAACTTCTTGACGAACACGGCATCAGTGCCCAATACATGGGCATTGGTGTTGACCGCATTGATTACACAAAAGGCATCGTAGAAAAATTTCTTGCCATTGAACGCTTCTTAGAAAAAAATCCATCCTATCAGGGCAAATTTACTTTTGTGCAAATTGGTGCTCCAAGCCGAACTTTGCTAAAAAGTTATGCTGATATTACAAATGCGGTTCAAAATGAAGCAGACAGAATTAACTGGCGTTTCAAATCAAAAAACTGGAAAGCAATTTTATTATTAAAACGGCATCATAGCCATGAAGAAATACAACCCTTCTATGCTTCGGCAGATTTATGTATGGTTACATCCTTGCATGATGGGATGAACCTTGTAGCGAAAGAATTTGTAGCTACCCGAAATAATAATGACGGAACGCTAATACTCAGTCGTTTTGCTGGGGCATCTCAGGAACTTCATGGTGCCATCATCATTAATCCCTATGACATTGAGAAATCTGCAGACGCTATCAAACAAGCACTGGAAATGACAGCAGAAGAACAACACCAACGAATGAAGCAAATGCGACAGGTCATTGTTGGGAATAATATTTATTCTTGGGCTGCGGACTTAATAAGAACCATGTCAACTATTCAAAACTAATGACCTAATGCCAACGCATATTGACAATGACTGCAAAAAACATACGGTAGACGGTGACTCAAAGGAAGAACAACTGGGCATAACAGCACCTACCCAAAAGTGGCGGTTAAGGGCTTATATCAAGCTTTGTGCTTCTATCAAAGTTTCTGCTTGGTTGACAGTGAAGTGCTTCTAAATCGGCACCTTCGGGTAGCTGCAAACCGTTATGCGTCATTTTAAGGACGACCCTGCTTTATGGACAATGACAGACAAAACAGACTGATTTTGAGGTGGTAGTTTGAATAGGAGTAAAAAAAATGGAATGAATAATATTTATTTATACATATTAGGTTTTATCTGTTGCACAATGGTAATTATTTACAGCGGCACAAAACTGGCAAAGTATGGTGATAAAATTGCCGACTTGGCAGGCTGGGGCAAAGCATGGGTAGGATTAATTTTAATGTCAGCTGTAACATCACTACCCGAATTAATAACGGGTATTAGTTCTGTTACCTTCATCAATGCGCCCGATTTAGCTGTTGGTGATGTGTTCGGAAGTTGCGTATTCAATCTGCTTATTCTCTCTTTTATGGATGTTCAGATTAAAAAGCCGCTGACTTCATTGGTAAAAATAAGTCATTTGTTTGCAGGGTTGTTCGGTATTATCCTGATAGCATTGAGCGGTTTTGCCATTTTGATTAGCAATATTACACCTAACCTTTTTTGGATAAGCCCTTTTTCAATTCTGTTGATAATAGTGTATTTGTTTGCTGTCCGCAGTATCTATCAATTCGACAACACGCCTGCAACCATTAACCCGGCACTAGAAACCCACCATGAAAACAATAAATCAGAATTAAAAAAGGTATTTACCGCTTTCGGTATAAATGCACTGTTTATTGTTGCGGCTGCACTTTTTCTTCCATATTTCGGAGAGCGTATTGCTGCACAAACAGGGCTTGGCAATTCTTTTTTCGGAACCGTATTTTTAGCTGCCTCCACTTCCTTGCCGGAATTAGTTGTTTCGTTTGCCGCAATCAGAATGGGTGCATTTGATTTGTCAATCGGAAATTTATTAGGCAGCAACATCTTCAATATTTTTACACTGGCATTGGACGATATTTTTTATACAAAAGGTTCGCTCTTTGCCAATATTCAAAAAGACCATCTGGACTCTGTAATAATTGTAATTATCATGACCGCCGTAGTAGGTTTGGGGCTAATGATAAAACCAACTAAAAAGTTTTGGCGGCTGAGTTTCGACACCTTGACAATATTATTTTTATATTTTGGATTAATGGTTGCATTGTATTTTAAGACATAACTGAAAAGCAGGCTACATAAGGTGAAAGAGAAGAACGAACGCACAACAAGGTATTGGCGAATATGGCGGGTGACGTGCAGGTTTTGAGCTTCGTGCATCTAATACATAGGTAGAAAAAAGAAGAGATTATTTTTAATGGGAAAATAGATGCAATAGGGACTATCCAAAATGTGCATTGCGTATTTCATTGAGTCGCTGTTGCGTATATACCTCGAAATTGGATGGATTGATGCATTGCGTTAGTATATGAGTTAGCACCAATTTTAAAAAACCGAAATAAACAATGATAAATATATTCAAAATTGAAATTGATCCCAAAAGAGTCTTTGGTCTTGACATATTGAGAGCTTTAGCTATCATGTTTGTTGTTGCAGGACACGGCTCTGCTCTACTTCCACCTAAAATAGGAAATATTAGCAACTTATTCATATTTGATGGGGTATCAATATTCTTTGTTTTAAGTGGTTTTCTAATTGGTGGAATTCTTATAAAGTTAATTGAAGAAAACGGCATTGAAATATCTGTTCTTAAAAACTTTTGGGTTAGACGATGGTTTAGAACTTTACCAAATTACTTTTTAATACTTTTAACTCTATGTTTACTTAATTTATTTTTTAATGAAGGATTTACTTTTAGAAGCGTAATCAGATATTTTATATTCTCTCAAAATTTATTTTGGGAACATACAGGCTTCTTTCCAGAAGCGTGGAGTTTAAGTATTGAAGAATGGTTTTATTTAATAATGCCTCTTTTAATTGGCATACTCACGATAACACTAAATAAATCCTACAAAAAGAGCGTATTTTTGGCTTGCATAATAATTATTGTTCTAGTCACACTATTTAGGAGTTTCAGATTCTTCCAGATTTCAATAAATGACATTAATGATTGGGATGTAATGTATGGAAAACAAGTAGCTACTAGATTGGATAGCTTAATGTTTGGAGTAGTTGGAGCTTACATTAATTATTTTCACAAAAGCTTATGGATTAAATTTAAAATCCAACTATTGTTTACAGGAATTTTAATATTACTAGCTTCAAAATTTTTATTGCCACAATTTACAGCAATTGGAGGTATTTATTCTTGTGTTTTTAGTTTTACACTAATTTCAGTAGGCACCCTATTTCTCCTACCTTATTTGAGTGAGCTAAAGACAGGTAATGGACTTTTGTATAAACCTATAACATACATAAGTTTAATATCTTATTCAATGTATTTATTAAACTTATCAATAGTTCGAAGATGGGTAATAGGCAATATTCCTTGGCAGGAAATCACGGATAATATATATATAAAAGTAGTATTAAATTATAGCATTTATTGGTTGTTAGTAATTGGTTTGTCAATTTTAATTTATAAATATTTTGAAATCCCAATGACTTCATTACGTGAAAGAGTAAAATAAAAACTGCCACCAACATCGGTTTGGCAATATGGCGGGTTTCGTGCTAAATTCAAGTTCAGTTTTTCAATTGAACTTTAGTGCAAAGTTGAAGTTTTGTGCTTCGAAATCCGCCACAATCGCCAAGCCGCGGGACGTTAGTGGCAGCCTTCGCAAAAAACCGATTTTTTAACAGTTTAGAAACTAACCAGATTTACAAATCGTTCTGTAACTAAAGTATAATTGAAAATGAAACGATTTGTCATGGGTAGAAAAAAGACCTAATACCAGTATGCAGTTGGCTGTACGCAGTTGGCAGTCAGTAAGTGATTGATTTACATGGTTTTAAAATAATTTAATACGCCATTTTAATTTTATTTTAGTATAATATGCAATTTGCTGATATAAAGAATGACATTGCTTTTCGAAAGATTTTTGGTAATGAACAGGAAACGGCTCCGCTCATCTCTTTTTTTAAATGCCTCTTTGGAGTTGAAACTTCAGACAGTTTTTTGCAGAAAAACACGAAATGTCATAAGCTTATTACTCCCCCGGCTTATACGTCCGCTCCGCATTCTTCCTCACATCCTCCAAATAAAATAACACTTCTTTAAACTTCCCTTCCGCATACATCTTAGCTTGGTCGGTAAAATGTTCTGATTTTGGGTCGCCACTGGCACCGCCGACCGTGATGGAACGCGCTTTCACGCGTTTGCCGAATTCTACAACTGCCACAAAACTATTGCCGTAGCTGCCGTAGCGTTTTTTGGTATTTTGAGAACCCCGCACCCCATAGGAAGCGAGCGAACCCCAACTGGCGGATGCAAACGGAACGGGAATGCTCGGTTTGTCATCATCAAAATTGGCTTGAATATTGCCATTGAGACGCTGATAGCGGTTGATGTCACCCCAAGCAACTTTCCAAGTGTCAAAATCGCGGGTTAATTCATCTAATAATTTGGATAATAAAATAATTTTTTCTTGATGCGTCGTGTTGGCAATAGCAAACTCATTTAAACTTTGATTATCAAATTCCTGACCGGCAGCAGCTTTCGTCCGCGCGAAACTGTGTAGTTTTTCGCCCCACAAAATTGCCAGCGTCGTTGGAATAGACGTTGCACTGTAACGTTTGTCCCAAGCATCTAATAATTTTATTGCATCCGGTACAGCTTTATTATAATTAGCAGCGTTATTACTTACATTTTTATATGCGGCTGATAAAGCAGGAATCAAATCCTCAAAACCGGGCAAATACGAGTCATACGCTGCGGCAATTAAGGTATTCAAATCCAACTTTGACGCTTCTTTCAGCACTTTTACTGCATGGATGCCGCGAAAATTTTCTGCATCAGGCGCCATGTAAGTTGGGTATTTATTTTTGTTTGGACTGTTTTCCGCAGCAGCGGTGAAGGGCGTAGAATTACAATTTTGAATCCAGCCATTTTTAGGATTGCGCAATTGGACGATTTCTTTTACTTTATGTAAACCTTTCCACTCCGTTGCCGGGTTGCTGCCATCTACCGGTTTATTCCAATCGAAACTTGGGTCGCGCCGAGGCATAAAGTCGCCGTGCCAGTAGGCGATATTGCCTTTGCGGTCAGCAAACACGGTGTTATTGGAAGAATTCGTGCGGATGTCCATGAGTTTATTATAACTTTTATAACCACTGGCTTTTGTGCGCAAATACGACAGCACGAGTGCATCCAACGGTTCATTCATCATCCGAATTGCAATCCATTTACCTTTTTCCTCCCTAATGATAGGACCATGATGCGTGAAGTAAGCTATTATTTCTTTTTGTTGTAAATCATCTCCGATTTTGTAAGATAATGTAATTTTTTTCGCCTGCACAGGTCGCCATTCATTTCCATATTTATAAAAATAATCATTACCTCGCTTTTCAATCGTTTCCAAATATTCATCCACTACATCCGCATCGCTGGAGGTGTGCATCCAACCACAATTTTCATTAAAACCCTGATAGATAAAGAATTGTCCCCATGTGACTGCGCCATACGCATTCAAACCTTGCTCGCTCACCATTTGTAACTCCGACCGAAAATAAAAAGACGTGTGTGGATTAATCAATAATAACGCATTGCCAGACATACTTTTAGAAGGCGCGATGGCGAAACCATTCGACCCGACGGGTTCCCATTCTTGCTGTTTAAAATCTTCTATGAATGAAGTTGATTTTTCTTTACCATAGAATGATTTAAGTTGATTGATAGGTATTATACTGATATTGCCACCAATACTTCCTTCGCTAAACATAAGTGGCATCCAAGGCTGAAATCTTTTAATCAAACGCGGCTTCACGGTCGGATGCGTATGCAGATAATAATTCGCGCCATCGGCAAAAGCGTCGAGCAATTGTTTCATCCAAGTTGGACTTTTTTGGTAAATGGCAATCACTTGTGCGGTATCTAAAAATAAACGGGCGCGTAAATCTTGATACAACGCCGCTTCGCCCTCCACTTCTGCCATGCGCCCAATGGCGGTGATGTAATTATCTTCCACTCGATTAAAATCATCTTCGCACTGTGTATACAATGCGCCAAACACCACATCGGCATCCGTTTTGCCATAAATGTGCGGCACGCCCCAGTTGTCGCGAATGATGGTGATGCGCTGCGCTTGCTGTTGCCAGCGGACGATTTCGACCGGCGTGAAGGGTTGCGCAAAGGTAGTTATTGTAAAAAATAGGGAAAAGAAGAAAGCAAGTAATCTCATGGTTGTACCTTTTTTATTCATTAGGTCGGGAAAGATAGGGGAAAAGCAAAAGATGACCAAGCACGAAAAATGTACTTTGTAGAAAATTAGCAATATATTTGATTTGCTAATCCCGTCTTACGGGACAAGTTTTGCTGATATGCTTATCTACTGATGCACACTTATTAAATAAATCATATAGTTTTTATGTTTTTTTAATCCATCATTACATGAGTGAATTATTAAAATTAAAACAAGCGGCTTTTGATTATTGCAATAACTATATCACAAATAGAATTAATACCATACAAGAAGTTTTAAACTCCATATCAGAATCCAGAAATAATGAATCGAAAAGCAGTGTGGGTGATAAATACGAGACGGGAAGAGCCATGCTACATTTGGAAGAAGAGAAGAACCAGACGCAATTATTACAATTAGTGGAATCAAAAAATATTTTAGCAAATATAAATGTCGAGAGAAAATATGATAAGGCGGAACTCGGAAGTTTAGTTATAACCAATAGCGGCACTTATTTCATTGCTATCGGCATTGGTAAAATAAAAATTGGAGACGAGGTTATTTATAGTATTTCTTTGGAATCGCCTATCGGACAAGTTTTAAAAAATAAACAAGAAGGAGCGGAAGTGCTATTTAATAATCAAATAATTAGAATACAGCAGATTCTGTAATAATATGCCGCATTTTAGAAATATGGCACATTTTGCGCTTCATTCTATGATAATAAATCTGGCACATTTTTGAAATGCTCTATATTTTGAATGTAATAAATCTGGCACATTTTTGAAATACTATATTTTGAATGTAATAAATCTGGCACATTTTTGAAATGCGCCAGATAAATGCGCCATATTTCAACTCATCACATATATCATATCATAATTCGCCATTACATTATTTTGAAATTCGCCGACGTGCTGAAATCCTTTTTTGATGTAATAATGCTTGGCATTTTCATTAGTAGCCTGTACCCCACCCCATAATATGATAGATTTCTTACCTAAAAAATAAGCATCTAATAAAATATATTCAAACAGCAGCGAACCTACGCCTAATCTTTGAAAATCATCTGCCACGGAAGGCGCGTACGTGCAGGTGTGTGCCTCTTGTAATGGAAAGTTATAACCTTCGTAACGCTCCGCATCTTGTTTTAAAACGCCTAATTTCAGCAGCGCATACGCAATGATGTCGTGGGTTTTGCCGTGTTCTGCCACGTAATATCGCACATCTGAGTAGCCTTTTTTGCAAATGCGGAACACCGTTTCTTCATCAAACGGATGGGGTGCAAAGCGACTTTTACTCGCTGGCGAAAGCCCGTCCAAATACGACAACAGATATTGGGTATCGTCTTCCCTTACCAGTCGAACGAGTGCTTCGTCTCCATTTTTTAATATTCCCAGCATGGCTCAGACGGTTTTGTTGATTCGTTTTAATCCTTCTCGCACCGTCAATTTAGGTAATGTATTATTTTGAATAAACAACTGCACCGCTTCAGGATTTTGCTTGGAATATTCCCGCAATGCCCAGCCGGCGGCTTTCTGCACAAAAAATTCTTTGGAATCTGCGCGTTTTAAAATGTAATTAAAAAGTAATGTTGCATCCGTTTTTTCTTTATAACCCAATTGAAATAAAATAGCAGAACGTTGTAACCATTTATTCTCGGATTCAATCCATCGGTCGGGATAGTCTACAATTTTTTCTGGATACTGTTGTAAAATCTTCCCGGCTAGCTTGGGCGCGAGGAAATCCACCGTATCCCACCAAGATTTTTGCAAAATTAAAGATTCTAAAATAGGCAGCAAGCTATCATCCAATTTTTTTATAATTTTACCCAGCAAGTCATTTACAAAGTATTGCATTTCTCGTTTTTCTTCTTGAAAACAAAGCAGGCTTATTTCTTTTAAATTTTCAATCGTCGGAATATCTTGATGCTGAATGATTTGTTGGGATAATAAAATGCGTTCTGGTTTTTTAATACTCAAAAAGTCGAATTGATTTTTTAGGTAAGCCTTCATGCCGAGGGCGTTTGCAGAATGGGCGTGCTGCGCATATAGGTCGCGCAAGGCAGCGACGTAGGCAGTGGGAGTGATAGACATGGTAGAAAATTGTGTTAAGGTGTTTTTGTCGTCGTTACTTTTACATTTAAAATTTAAAATTTTACATTTTGACTTTTTGGAGTGTTTCTGTCGCTTCTCACTTGGTCATTTCGTCTCTTGGTCAATTTTTTTATTATTCATTTCTCCCCTCCAATCAAAGTCTCCGAAGGTATTCTATCAATTGCGATTCAATGACTGGCTCTACTTTTACAGACACCAATTGGCTGGAAGTTTTTTCCATCGAATGGGCGCCATAAAACCATTCGCCTTGCCGAAATCCAATAAGAATAATTGTAGCTGCTTGATTTACAGGGATATGTAATGCGGTGAAACGATTAATGTTCGGATACATTCGCGCCACGGAGTTGATATTTTTAAATACGATAAACGCAGCTTGCTCTTCAAAATCCTCTATCGCAGATACACAACGAGCACTTACCATCGTGCGCAACGCTCGGCGTGTGTGCAAATGACTACAGGAAAACCATTTCAAATCCGTTATATAAAAGTGATAATATTTTTTTCCAGCTATCTTGCGAACTTTCAATGACTTATTCACCAATAATCTCCAATCAAATAATTTATTACTTGTGGCATTAAACATATTTGAAAAAAGCCCTGTAAAAAGACGCGTTGCTAATGGATTGGCGACTTGTGCCGACAGCGGCATTTCGACTGCAATGGGAATAGCGAGTTGCAAAGGAATGCCTTCTTGACTGGCTTGAATGTGAAAATGTCCTGCAGATTCGAGTAGCCGGTCTTCCGAAGTCGTCATTAGATCCGTTAATATCATGTCACTTTTCCGGAAAACTTCTTTAATTTGGACCTGTACTTCGCCCGTCACCTCCGCTCCAGTCAAGCGTTGAAAACCACCGGGGTAGAATGTAAAACGCGTACTGGCTTGGCTGACGAGCGTCGTCATTCGATTCGCATCAATGGAGAAAGATTGCGTACTTTTTGCGGAAAGGAAATCATCCAATAACGCACGGGAACTGTCGCGTAATGTATCCGCCACAGCATTTGATCTTGCTAACATACCAACTATTGTTTTCTCATAATATAAATCAGAAAGCTCCCAAATGCTACGTAAAAAACAAGGTGTATTATCAATGTGATTATAAGGAATTTACCAGACAGTGTGTGTTGTACAAAGATACGGAGTTCGTACCAAAGATGTTGCCCAAATTGCCATTTATCGTCCTAGAGACAAAAATATTTTTTCTATTCATTTGAAAAATTTTAGTATCAAGAAAGAGTTTATAGGGAATGAAAAAATGAAAGAACGAATAATTAAGAAATGACCAAGCGACCAAGTGAGAAGAGACAAAAACACTAAAACACTTTAACACTTTAACACACAATATTCATGAAACCATTAGCAGAGCGGATGCGCCCGACCAATTTTGAGGACTACGTAGGGCAGCAGCATTTGGTAGGTACAAACGGTGTGCTGCGTAAAGCGGTCGAATCGGGCAATGTCCCTTCGTTCATTTTGTGGGGACCACCGGGCGTTGGGAAAACGACGCTGGCTAAAATTCTTTCCGTTCAATTGGAACGTCCGTTTCATACCTTGAGTGCGGTACATTCTGGCGTGAAAGACGTGCGGGAAACCATTGAGAAAGCTCGGAGTCAACGTTTTTTTACAGCCCCGCGTCCTATTTTATTTATTGATGAAATTCATCGCTTTAATAAATCACAGCAAGACTCTTTGCTGAGTGCAGTCGAAGAAGGCGTGGTGACGCTCATAGGTGCTACGACTGAAAATCCATCTTTTGAAGTCATTCCGGCACTTTTGTCGCGCTGTCAGGTGTATGTTTTACAACCATTGGAAAAAGAAAATTTGACTTTTTTAATTAATCAAGCGTTAGAAAAAGATGAATATTTGCAACAAAAAAAGATAATCATTCAAGAGTATGATGCGATGCTCCGCTTTTCTGGCGGTGATGCTCGAAAATTGTATAATATTTTAGAAATTATTACCAATGATATAAATGAGGAGGCGGATTTAATCATTACCAATGATTTGGTTGTTGAAAAGATTCAGCAAAGTGTAGCTGTCTACGATAAAGGTGGCGAATATCATTATGATGTTATTTCTGCATTTATAAAATCCATACGCGGCAGCGATCCGAATGCAGCGGTGTATTGGTTGGCACGCATGATAGAAGGCGGAGAAGACGTGAAATTTATTGCGCGGCGCATGATGATTTCGGCAGCGGAAGACATTGGTTTAGCCAATCCAAATGCACTTTTGATGGCGACTACGGCTTTTCAGGCGGTACAGGCAGTGGGTTTCCCAGAAGCTCGAATCATTCTATCCGAAGCAGTGATTTATTTGGCTACTTCTCCTAAAAGTAATTCAGCTTACATGGCAATCAATCAAGCGCAGGATTTGGTGCGCAAAACCGGCGGCTTGCCCGTGCCTTTGCACTTACGCAATGCGCCTACCAAATTGATGAAAGAACTTGATTATGGCAAAGACTATCGCTACGCCCACGATTTTTCAAATAATTTTGTAGCAGAGGAATTTCTACCTAATGAGGTAAGCGGCACGAAAGAGGTAAGCGGCACGAAACTATTTGACCCACAGCACAATGCGCAAGAGGAAAAAATACGCCAAACACTCCAGCAGCAATGGAAAGAGAAGTATGAGTATTGAGGCTGAGGCTGAGGTTGAGGTTAAGATTAAGGCGGAGGTTAAGGTTGACGCTCATTCTTAACCTCAGCCTCAACCTTATCTATTCGCATTTCCGACAATGATCGTTGTCTGCGCTTGCTTCCACGTTTCAACGGTTGCGTTTCTCAATTTAAAAAAGGAAGGCAAATCAATCGTTTGGTCCGCATAAGCTGGTTCAATCGCATTGTAAAAAATTCCCAAGTATGCAATCGCGTCCAGTCGAGTTTCGGCAGTCAATAATTTGAAATCCTTTATTTTTTTGATTAAAGCTGCCTTTTTTCCAATAAAATGAGCCACGGTGTTTCGCATTGTAGGCTGGTCCATCGCATTGCCAAGGTACACGCGGTCGCGTATCGTGAGTTGCCCGATATCGCCTCTTGGAATGGCATACGAAGCATTGACGAAGCCTGAAAAATCGAAATCATAAGGCACTGGAATCATCTTATCATTGTCTGCTTGCGCAACCAATTTTACGTTGCGCACCATTTTCGTATCCCAATCCATGTTGGCAATCATATATTCGAAGAGCGCCATCGTCGTCTCATCTTTTGCAGATAAGGAATCGGGATGCACGTTCAAAAGATCACTTTCTTCACCGCCCAAGCGAGCTGCCATTTCATCTGTATCTTCCAGCAAGATGCCGTAGCGTTTGATTTTTGACTGCTGTCCGTTGGCATCCACGTAGGTCACTTTTACCAATTGCGCTCGGTAGCTATTGGGTGTCAATTCATTATACAATTCATAAAGTAAATATTCTTTCAACAGGTTTTCATTGCCTGCCAATTTATCGTCTATACAATGCGTGACCAATTTTAATTTGTTGAAGCGCGCTTCCAAGCCTTCGGCTTCCAAATCTTTTTTGGCAAACTTCAAGCGTACTGGCGGAAAATCACACACGCGACGGCGAAACTTACCACGCGGCTGCAATTCTATCTGGCGGCTGATTTCTTTTCCATTTTCATCTTCATACGTAAGCGAGGCATTCAAGTAGTCTTCCGTACGGCGGTTTTCAATTAATTTTGTCAAGTCGGCGGTGATGGTGATTTCGAACGATTCTTTGCGAGAAAAAATTTCAAAGATGGTTTTCTTAGCATTTGCCAAAGAATCATTGGTGTTTGGTGCGGCGAAAGCAACTTTTTGTAAGGCTAAAACGTTGCAAAGAAATAAAACAACACTTAACAGTCGGAAACGGGTGATCATAATAACTTATTTTGGTGACAAAAATGAAAGAAGTCGGGCGCTTGTTCTAATTTTTTAGATAGATAACCTAAAAGATTCGAGCAATTGCCGAAAGTTGCTTCTTCCTTATGCATTTAACATTGTGTAAATGTGAGTAAAAACGTATTTTTGACGATTCAGTTGTCAAAAAGTAACGGCAAATTTACGGCATTTCAAAATTTAATTCTAATACGATTACAAAAAGCGACTTTCAAAAAAATTTAATTCTGTAATTAGCTCCCAAACCTTATAAAACGTTGCACATGATGTAATTTGCCATATTCGATTTTACACAATAGCGACTTTTAAAATTCACATAATGGCGATGCCTCGAAATAAGGTAATGCACTGGTTTTTACTGTTGATTTTTTTGGTATCCTGTAAAGCTTCGTCTTCGCAGGAGGCAAAAATCACGCCGCTTGTTTCTTTCCAACCGGACCAGAAACCTAAGAATGTTGTGTTATTAATTGGCGATGGAATGGGGATTGCCCAAATTTCAACATCTTTATACAGCAACAATAACCGCTTGGCTTTAGAACAATTTCCGTTCATCGGTTTTCACAAATCCTATTCTACCGATAATTTAATTACCGACTCTGCTGCCGGGGCAACCGCTTTTGCCTGTGGTGTAAAAACGTTCAATGGCGCACTTGGCTTGAATGCAGATAGTATTCCCGTTCTTTCTATTCTCGAAGAATCAGAGCGAAACGGGCTGGCTACGGGTTTAGTTGTTACTTCCACCATTGTACACGCTACGCCGGCAGCCTTCATTGCCCATCAAAATATGCGGGTACTGAATGAAGAAATTGCAGCGGACATTCTAAAAACAGAGGTAGACTTACTTATTGGCGGTGGCAAACGTTATTTTGATCGTCGGGAAATTGATAATCGAAATCTATACGAGGAATTGCAGCGCAAGGGCTATGTTGTAAGCGACTATGCTCAAGCAGAACTCATCCAGATAGGTTTGAATGCCAAACAAAATTTTGCGTATTTTACCGCAGATGGCGATCCATTGCCGAGCAGTGCTGGGCGCGATTATTTGCCTTATGCTTCCAAACAAGCACTCCCTTTTCTCGCACAGCGTAGTGATAAAGGCTTTTTTCTCATGATTGAAGGTTCTCAAATTGACTGGGGTGGACACGCTAACGACGCTCGCTATTTGCTGAGTGAAATGATGGATTTTAATAAAACAGTGGAAGTAGTAATGGAATATGCTCGTAAACAGGGCAATACATTGGTGATTGTTACAGGCGACCACGAAACGGGAGGCTTGGCTTTGCAGCCCGGCTCCAAAATGGGAAAGGTCAAAACAGCGTTTACTACTAATGGTCATACGGCAGCCCTCATTCCTGTTTTTGCTTATGGACCGATGGCGCATCTTTTTTCCGGTATCTACGAAAATACCGATATTCATAAAAAAATGCGACAGGCTTTTGGCTTTACCGATTCTACCTCTGCTTTGAATTATACAAAAGACTAGCGAAATAATTATTGTATCCCATTTAGCAGTGTCATATAATTATTTCATTGCTAAGGAATTTTTATACAATCGCTTAGTCATTTATCGCAGGCGAATTTAAAAATATAATATCATATTTTAATTTTGACGAAACACATCATGCCTCTTGTAGGTATATTGTATTCTAGAAATGTGGCATATCACTTCTATAGTCTCCAAAAAAAACTTTCCACGATTGAAACCTTTCTATTTACATTTGCGAGTATGGAAATCAAAAGTGCCATTTTCAAAGGGAGTTTCCCCAGTGAAGCGCAGTGTCCTACTACTGGATTGTCGGAATACGCGTTTATTGGGCGGTCGAATGTAGGTAAGTCGTCGCTCATCAATATGCTGTGCAAGCAAAAAAATATGGCGCATACCTCGCAGAAGCCAGGAAAAACGCAGACGCTTAATTTTTATCTCATTGACGAAAGCTGGTACATTGTAGACTTGCCGGGTTATGGATATGCGCATATTTCAAAAGCCCAGCGAAAAAATTGGGAACGCATGACGCAGGGTTATCTGACCAAACGCCCCACCTTACAGTGTGCATTTATCCTCATAGATGGCAACATACCCCCGCAGACAAGTGATATCGAGTTTTTGAATTGGCTGGGCGAAATGCGCGTTCCGTTTGTCATTTGTTACACCAAATTAGACCGGATGAAACCCGCCGAGCGGCAGCGCAACATCGAAGCGATTCAAACTGCTTTGTTAGAACACTGGAATGAACTGCCCCAGCAGTTTGAAACCTCCGCCATCAAAGAAGAAGGAAGAGCCGATATTTTAAAATTTATTGAAAAAGTAAATAGCGTGATTTAATTATAATTTAGAGATGGTACATTTTAGAAATGCGCCACGCTTTATCTAAATGCCAAATACCAGACACTAAAACACATGAGCGAAAAAAGTAACGTTTACCCGCACGTACTACCTAACATCGAGGACTGGCCCATTTACAAATTAAGTGAAGACCGCCGCGCATTTGTGGAGGAGTTGGAGGCATTTACCATGCGTTGCTATCAAAAAAAATCAAATACGCAACTAACTGATATTCTTGCGAAGACTATTTATATGGAGCGCATTCGCACCAAAGAAGAGCCTTGGAAAGTAGACCCGCCTAATGAACGCCAGTTTTGGAATAAAATGCAACAAACTCTTTTTGACGGCTCGCCTGACCCTAAAAGTGCGGAATCTGCCCAAAATAATAAAGAGATTTTACAACAAATTGTAAATCGTTATGCGGAAGAAATCGTAGGCACTTTCAAGATTCGGACGTTTATGTTTGCGCGTCGGTTTCTAACGTTATTTTTTACAAGGTTGCTCAATACGGCTGCGGGAAAAAGCATTTTTGGAAGTAAGCATCGCCTGAAAGATAGGATGTTGGTAAAAGGACAGGTAGACGCGGTGCGCAGTTTGTTTCAAAAAGGAACGGTCGTGATTGTGCCCACGCATTTTAGCAATTTGGATTCTATTCTGGTCGGTTATGCGCTGGACACATTTGCCGGATTGCCTTCGTTCGCTTATGGCGCGGGTTTGAATTTGTATAATGCTGGCATCGCCGCTTATTTTATGAATCGCTTGGGCGCTTACAGAGTGGACCGTCGTAAGAAAAATCCGATTTATTTGGAGACTTTAAAAAATATGTCGACACTACTCATTCAGCGTAAGGTGAATAGTTTGTTTTTTCCAGGCGGTACGCGCTCGCGAGGCGGGTCGCTGGAGACAAAGTTAAAATTAGGCTTGCTCGGCACGGTTGTCGAGGCGCAACGCGCTTCATTTGCAAAAGGCGAAGACCAAAAAGTGTTTGTAGTGCCGCTGGTATTGGGGTATCATTTTGTGTTGGAAGCGCCATTTCTCATTGAACAACAGTTGCGGAGCATCGGTAAAGAGCGATATGTCAAATCGAAAGATGATTTTAAAAGCCCTTGGAAAGTCTTACAATTTGCGTGGAAGTTTTTTGCAGAAAGTAATGATATCACAGTCGCCTTTGGTCAGCCGCTTGATGTAATGGGCAATCCGGTAGACGCAAATGGCAATAGTTATGATAAATATGGCAACCTACTTGATACGAAGTCGTACTTCATGAGTGAAGGAAAAGTAGTGGAAAACGATCAGCGAGAGGGCGAATACACCAAAATACTGGCAGAAAAAATTGTAGAGCGCTATCATAAAGACAATGTAGTATTGAGTAGTCATCTGATAGCTTTTGCCGCTTTTGAACTCTTGAAAAATGAAAATAGTAAATTGGATTTATACGGTATATTGCGTTTACCCACAGACGATTATGTATTTTCACAAAGTGCCTTATATAAAGTGGTTGAACAATTAAAAGGAGTGCTCAAAGATATGGAGCAGAAAGGCGATATTAAACGCTCCGAACAATTGGATTGGGATACAGACCCATTAATAAAAGACGGTATCAAACGCATGGGCAATTTTCATTTACAGAAACCTTTATATTTTAATAAACAAGGTGAATTAGTCAGCAAAAGTTTTAAAATTCTTTACTTTTATCACAACCGTTTAGAGAATTATAGCCTGGAACAAAAAATACAATGGAAAAAATCACCGTCTGAATCAGAAGTCGCAAGTAGAATAATGACTTAAAAATTTGTAATAAGGGAACAAGAACACATTAACACACAAACACATTAACACAATTTGTGAAACGCATCGGCTTACTCTCAGACACTCACAGTTTTTTGGATTCAAAAGTTTTCGATTATTTCTCGGAATGCGATGAAATCTGGCACGCGGGCGATATTGGAAATATAGCAATTGCCGACCAATTGGAATCATTCAAACCTTTTCGCGCCGTGTACGGCAATATTGATGGTGCTCCTTTGCGCGTACGTTATCCGCTCGATTTGCGTTTTGAATGTGAAGGTATGGATGTTCTCATCACCCACATCGGTGGCTACCCAAGTAAATATCAGCAACGTGTTCGAGCTATTTTTTTAGAAAATCCACCCAAGTTATTCATCTGCGGACATTCTCATATTCTAAAAATAATACCTGATAAACAATTTCATTTACTCCATATCAATCCGGGCGCTTGTGGCAATGAGGGTTTTCATAAAGTGAAGACGCTCGTACGGTTTACACTCGAAGAAAGTAAAATTAAAGATTTGGAAGTCATTGAATTAGGACAAAGAGGCGCGTAGCATGTTGGTTCGTCGAATAAATTGGCTTATTTAATCGTAATAACTCACTTTGGGGCATTCTTATTCATTTTAAATTTGAAATAATGAGCCGATATAATATATTTTTCTTCTTGTTATTATTCACTTCGTTTATAATGACCGCACAATCTATCGAAAAACTTGATGGTAATTTTATCACAGTAGATTCATTAACGACACACATTCAACAACTTACTGAAAAAGCAAAAGTAGCAGGTTTTGCAGTTGCTATTATAAATGATAATCAAGTTGTGTATCAAAAAACGTTTGGTTGTAAAAATGCAGAAACCGGCGAGTTATTGGATACAAATACTATTTTTTACGGCGCATCATTTAGTAAAGTGGTTTTTAGTTATGTCATAATGAGGTTAGTAGAAGAAAAAAAGTTGAATTTAGATAAACCTTTAGTACAATATTTAGACAAACCATTATACGAATATACTTTTCCGAAAAAGCGGCAAGACTACCAAGATTTGAAAGACGACCCGCGGCACACCAAAATTACGGCGCGAATGTGCTTGAGCCACACAACGGGCTTTCCCAATTGGCGCTGGTTTGAAGCGGACGGAAAATTAAAAATTAAATTTGAACCCGGCACTAAATATAATTATTCAGGTGAGGGAATACATTTATTACAGTTTGTAATTGAAAAAATCACCAAAAAAGATTACCAACTGTTAGCCAATGAATTCGTTTTCAAACCATTAAATATGCCGATGAGTAGTTATGTTTGGGAAGCTCGTTTTGAAAATAATTACTGCTTAGGACATAATGCGGAAGGTAAACCTTACGAAAAAGAGAAGCGCACCCGACCCGGGGCTGCTGGTTCGATGGAGACGACTTTAAGCGATTACGCTCGTTTTATGACTGCCGTTTTAAACAAAAAAGGCTTGAAAAAAGCGTCTTTTAAAGCATTATTTAGCCCGCAAATTCGCATTCATTCTAAGCAACAATTTGGTCCGAATACACAAGTCACAACCGATGAAAATGATGATATTCAATTGAGTTATGGCTTGGGTTGGGGCTTATTGCAAACACCACATGGCAAGGCATTTTTCAAAGAAGGACACGACGACGGCTGGGGGCATTATTCTATCGCTTTTCCAGAAAAGAAAATTGCCATTATTTTAATGTCTAATAGTGATAACGGCGAAGGTATTTTCAAAGAAGTGTTGGAAGTGGCAATCAGTAATATTTACACGCCTTGGTATTGGGAAAATTATATTCCGTTTAATGAAAAATGATGTCATCGCTCAAAGTGATGACATCAGTTATTACATCACTTCTTTCGAATGTAAATATCGCCATTATAATTTTGCATCGTAAATTCCGGTCCGCCGCCGTTGATGCTACCAGTTACCCAGCCACTCACAAATAGCTGCTTTTTTCCATTATTCTCTTTCTTTTCCGGCGCAGGTGCTTTGCTTGTCTGCATATCAAAATCGGTGTAAATATCGCCTTGTTCCGATTTCATTTTCAAATTTGCTTTCGTATCAGTCGGAAATGTTACATCCACATTACCATTGAATGTAATGAAATTCATAGGCGTACCGACTGTAATTTTTGTGAATGTAATAATAATATCACCATTTAAAGTGTTAGCTACCAGCGAGCCTTCCATGTTTTTTGCCTCAATATTTCCATTCAAACTCTCAATCGCAATTTTACCGGACACATTTTCAATAGCAATATCACCATCATTCATAGATTTGACTTCCAAATCAAAGCCGCGCGGCACCTCTACATACATATCAATTTTTTTACTCCAATTCTCAGTCTGCACATATACTTTATTATTTTGCTCACCTGCCTCCAGCCCTGCCGCTCCCCCGCTGATGCGCTTCATACCCGACTTTGCAGTCATTTTGTTGTCATCGTCCTTCTCTTCTTGATTGGTATATTTCACGTACACATCTTGCCGATTTGTCCCTTTGATGGTAATGGGTCCCATTTTATTGTCAATGGAAAGCGTACCTCGTTTGCCCACTTCAGAGAGCGGTATCGTGAAATCGTTGTTCTGCGCGCCAACCCATTGTTTAACAGACATTAACAATAGTAAAAAAAATAATTGTATTTCATTTTAAAAAATTTTAATTGAATTATAATCTATTGCACTTTATTATAAAATTAATCCCTATCATCCAGTATCTAGTATCCAGCATTCAGCATCCAAACTACTGCTCCTTCACATATACATTCCCATTAAACGTTTCAAAATCCAATTTCGGACCGCCACTGCGCACTTTCACGCCCGCTTTACCGCCTACTTTGTATTTCACCCCTTCTTTCGCCTCGGCTTTTTCCACCGCTACGGGCAGTGTTTCTATGATATCGTCCGCTAAATCTGTATAAAATTCTCCATTAAAACTTTTGAAATATAAGTTAGAAGATAGCCCTTTTATAAAGTTAGCATTAATATTTCCATTCAGCGTGTAATAGTAAGAATCATCCTTCGGGTTTTGCGTATAATTCAAATCCACGTCGCCATTCACCGTACGTGCTTCCGTTGCGCCGGTGATATTTTCCAATTTAATAGAACCATTTACATTATTTACATTCAATATGCCTGTTAAGTAATCGAGCAGAATTAAACGACATTTTTATTTTAGAATAATTAATTGATTTTCAATGTTTTGCGAACTGCCAACTGCTTACTGTAAACTGCCTACTTACTTACATCTTTTATTATAATATCACCCTCATTTACCGTAGCCACAGAAAGTTGAAAAGCGCGCGGCACTTTTACCACAAAATCAAATTTCATTTCTCCATTATATTCCCATTTACAATTGTTTATATAAAGCTTATTCCAACTGTCCCATTCCTCGGGGCCAATCTCACTAATGGCAGGGTTTGTACAGAGAGATTTTGGATATAATAACACCGCATTTCCTTTTTGCACAATACCTAATTCCGTTTCTGCCCAAGCTGCTTCGAGTTTGTCGGGTGATTTCATTTTCAGGGTTTTCTTTACTTCCAGTATAATTTTGTTACCATCATAACCTTGAATATCAAGGCTACCGGTGATATTGCGAATGTATAATTTACCTTCGCTGCCAGCATCTATTTCTTTTTTAATTACCTCACTTTTCTCTGTTTGAGCGGACTGCGCCGGTAACTGACAAGCCGATAGCAAGGCTATCATAGATAGATATAGCCAATTTTTCATAGTCGAATGATTTATTTTATTTACAAAATGATTTGAATTAAAATTATATAAAATAATCCCTTATAGCGTATTTTACCGCAGAGACCGCAAAGATTTCGCAGAGGACGCGATGCCCTTGCTTATTATGTTCGAGTAAGTTCTCAATCTATCTAAAGTTTATTAATTCACAAAATTAAACATTGTATAAACTGCAATCTAAATACCAAGTACTGAATACTAAATACTACAACAATGGTTGAATACTATCTTTAATCTTTTCTTTTACTTCTTGTGGCGATTTATTACTTTTTAATAACTTTTCAAATTCTTCTACGGAACGCTTTTCTTGTAAAGAAGCCATTACTTCTGCCAACGCCATTTGTACCAGCGGCGAATTCTGATTGCGAATCGAGCGAATTAATCCTTCTCTAACACGTGGACTTTCAGAATATTGATACAAAGATTCTAAAGCTGCTAATCTTACATTTACATTTTTATCATTATTGAGCGTTTGTAATAACGCCGTAATAACTTGTGTACTTGCATCGCCCAATTCTTCACTCATTTTCACAGCTTTTAAACGTTCTGGTGTAGATTCATTTTGTAATAAAGTAAGCATCATCATTTCTTTCACATCGTTCAATTCATTAGAAATCTTTGCTAAGTCTTGTTTACCAGCCTGTTGCGAAGGACGCGTCCAATATCCAAAGCTAAATCCTACGGATAAAACAATTATTACAATCGCCGCTTGTAATGCCATTGAGAATGTCAATTGTTGTTGAAAAAACTTTTTTAACATTACATTCGGCGAGCGCTCCAATCGCGTTTTCTCCGACGTTATCATGTTTTGAAAATTATGATGCAACGCATTTTTACTTTGTAAATAACCCAACGCTTCTAAGTGATTGCCCAAGCGATTCAGCTCTTCCAATTCCTCCACTTCTACTAAACCCTGCGCGATGTAGTCCTCCAGCCGCAACTCCTCTTCCGGTGTCGCCTCTCCCCTATTGAATTTGAGAATTAGTTGTTTAATATCTTTGTTTTGAAAATTCATGACTTTACTTTTAAATGGGACACTGATTCTTATGATATTTAAGATAAATTATGATTTGATTCATACTAACATAAAAAAATCATAATCACCTTAATAATCAGTGTACTATTCACGTTTTTAGTTTAAAATAACATTCCTTCAACGCTTTCAACGCCCGAAAAACTTTTACTTTCACCGCATTTTCCTCGCAACCCAACACTGCTCCAATATCTTTGTATTTCATCCCTTGTAACTTACTCATTACCAGCACTTCACGCTTCTCGGCATCCAATAATTGCAAGGCACGTTTAAGCAATTCGAGGTCGTCTTGTTCCATGAGTTGCTGCACCTGCGAGGGCGCGTCATCCTCCAACCGTTCCTGCCAGTTTTCAATGGCTTCGAGGGCTTGTGGGCGCTTCTTTTTAAAACGGCCGTGGCTTACATTTTTTGCTATATGATACATCCATGCTTTAAATTCACCGTCGCCCCGGAATTGGGTTCGGTATTTTAAAATTCGATAAAAAACCGTCTGCACCAAATCTTCACTCTCCTCCACGCTGCGACTCAGGGTATAAAAAAGCTGTACAAGGAACGATGATACCGTTCAAACAACAGTCCCAATTGGTCTAAATTGCCCTCTTTTACTTTGAGCATCAGGTGATTATCCGATAGCGCGTTCAAATTTTTCGCGGTTTTTCGTGCACTCTAAAAAGTAAAACTCTGGCGGTTTAGGAAGGTTACCAAAAGTTGTAAAAAAATACAAAAGAATACCCCTCCCTTTATTATTGATTTTAAAATTTTTCTGCCGCAAGATCCCCATTTGGCGGAAAACGTTTTTTGAACATCAATAATCTTTTTCCGTTCTACAAACATAGACCAAAGGCGTTCGTTGGTTACGGCGCAACTGAAAATCCGTTAATACAAAAGAAAATTTAAATATGAGTAAAATAGCAATTAAATATGCTATCACCCTTTTTATAGGATTGGTAGGTTTTTTTTTAATCAGTCGTGCGATCGGTATTACAGATAACAATACTTTATTGATATTTACTGCTGTATTAGAATTGGTTGTTGTTTATTTTGCAATAAAAGAGTATCGGTTATCAGGCAAATCCAGTGTAGGAAATTATTTATCAGGTGTTGCGATGGGCGCATTTACAGTCGCATTGGGATCATTTGCATTTTCTATCTTTATGTATATCTATTTGTCAGCAGACCCAAGTTACATGAAAGCATTAGAAAGCGATGCGGATGTAAATGGTCTACAACGACAGTTTATGACTCCAATGGCGAGTAGTTCTATTTTATTTGGAATAGCAATTGTAGTGGGCATTATTGGCTCGTATATTCTTACGCGTATCATAGATATGAATATATCTGGTATCAATACGAATGTAAACTCCCCAGACTGATATAACTTCCCTAATTGAACAACTTTCTATATTTACAAGCGAGGATTTCTTAACTGAATATCATCGCTTTTTTTATGGTTGGATTGTTATATTATTATATTGTTTGTATCACTCTGGCATCTGGCATCTTTCAATCTGGCATCTCTTCACATTGTAATTACTAACCCATCATAAGCTAAAAAAACGCCTTTGGGCAGTTTAGGTGTAACATCGGCATATAATCCAATATGATGGCTCATGTGGGTGAAATAGGTTTGTTGTGCACCAATAATAGCTGCTAATTCCAGTGCTTCTTCCAGATTGATGTGCGTCCGATGCGGAGAATAATGCAGGGCATTTAATACTAATACTTTCGTGCCGCGAATCTTCTGCAATTCAATATTATCAATGGTTTTCACATCCGTCAAGTAAGTAAAATCTCCGATACGAAATCCTAAAATCGGTAAATCTCCATGTAATACTTCAATTGGAATGATGGGGATACCCGATATTTCAAAAGCATTATTTTTGTCAATTGTGTGCAATTGAAAACTCGGCGCACCGGGATATGGATTGCGATCAAAAGCGTATGCAAATCGTTGATGTAATTCTTTTTGTACTTGTAAAGAAGTGTAAATAGGCATGGAGCGGCGTTGCATAAAGTTGAACGGGCGCACGTCATCCAAACCAATAATGTGGTCATTGTGCTCATGCGTCAATAAAATAGCTTCCAAAGAAGTTACATTGGTGCGTAACATCTGCTGCCGAAAATCAGGTCCACAATCAATTGCAATATTTTTATTACCCACCGTTACCAACGCTGCTGTGCGCAGGCGCTTGTCACGCGGATCGGGCGACGTACATACCGCACATCTGCACCCGATTACCGGCACTCCTTGCGAAGTCCCCGTACCCAAAAAAGTTACTTTTATTTCGATAACGCGCTTTTTTAAAAACTAATTAAAACAAACAAACTGGTTTAAGTCTCCTCCCGATATCAAAGCGTCTCCTGACGCTTAATAGGAATATGAATTAATTTAGCCGTTCATCTTTTACTTGCTTCCCCGTTTCTTCTTCTGCCGTTGCATTTAGAATATCTTTATACCACTTTGCCGATTTTTCACTCAAGGCATTTACATCTACTTCCAGCGTATTCAATATATCCAATAAACAATTTATACGACCTTCCGTATCATAAAATTTATTAATAATGGCTATCTTTTTATCTTGTACAATACAATAACCTGCTTGAAAATTCCCTTTTTCATACCGTACTGTGTACGCCAGCTCTTCAAAAAAGGTTTCCATTTTTTTTAAATTACTCGTCGTGTATTTCATAGATTCAACTTTATCCTGCAAAATAAAACTTTAACTGAAAACAAGATGCCAGATTAAGAGATGCCAGATAAAAAGATACTAGATGCCAGACCGCTAGAAACTTAGAGGTGCCAGCCCGACCCGTGTTGGGGAGGACTGCTACGTGGACATCTCTTAACCTCAACCTTAACCTCAACCTCAACCTTAGTATTAACCGCAAATAAAAAACCTAAAACGAAAAACGTTATATGGGAAAACCTCAAACAAGAAATTAGATACCACTAATTTTTCTATTTTTGTGCCATTCTAAACGATTGCTATGCAACACATTTTAAAAATATCTTTGACCGTTTGTTTTTTAACGGTTGCTATTTCCTTGCAAGCCCAACGTTTTCAAGCGGGATTAGTGGCAGGTATAAATCTGTCCCAAATTGACGGCGACCGGCTGGCTGGCTTCAACCAACCCGGACTCAGTGCTGGTGCTAAAGTAGCGACGATTCTATCCGACCGTTGGCAGGTGAGTTTGGAATTGTTGTATTCGCAGCAGGGCGCACGCCGCAATAACAAAGATGATCCTTCGTCTGCTTATGATCGCATTCGCCTAAATTTTGTGGAAGTGCCCGTGGCTATTAATTTTAAAGAGTGGAAATTTCACTTGACGGCCGGTGTCTCTTATGCGCGCCTGATTAATTACAAAGTGATTGATTTTAGCGGCGTAGATGTGACGGATTCGGAGAATTTTAATGAAAATATTTATTCTTTAGTATTGGGTGGTATTTACTACTTTCGAGAAGATATGGGCGTAGACGTGCGCTGGATTCGCTCGCTCAACGACTTACAAGCTGCCAAGGATCGAGATTCCCTTATCGGACGCTCCCTGAGTTTTAAACTTGTTTATTTATTTTAAAATAAAAACGATGCGTATCTATATTTTTATTGCAATTTCAATATCATTATTGAGCTGTCAATCAAACGAAAAACCGAAAACGCCGATTGCGCCGCCTTCACCAATCGTACAAGCACTTCAAACAGTACCGTACCCGCCTGTACCACAGGATATTTTAACAACGATAGCCACAAAAGGAGATCATATTGATATTGTTTTTTATAAATTACCCATCAGTGTAAGCCGCGATGGACAATCCGATGTCCGGCAAGAATTGGGTCGCCTCACCACGCAGTCGCCTCAAGCCCGCGCTGGTTGTGTAGCCGATGGTAGAATTTTTTATCAAGGTGGTGGCGAGACACTCGCAGAAGCCGATCTTTATATCAACGAAGGTTGTTATTACGTCGTATTTTATAAAGATAATAAACCAACCTACGCCAATGGACTAACCCCGCAAGCTATTCAGTTTTTTAATGAGCTGACGAAACCTTACCGACAATGAGAAGGAATGACCAAGAGAAATAGAGCCCGAGTGACTTAGAGTAACGAAGAATAAAGGAATGAAAAAAGTCAAATCGTGAAATATTAGTTTTTATTATTCATTATTTGTGTACTTTATGATAGAAAAAGGCTGTAAGTGCCATAAAAAGTGCCAAGCGACCAAGTAACAAGGGAACTTCAAACTCCAAACATCCAAACTATAAACCCCTAAACCCTTCACCCTATCAACTATTATACTTAGTTTTGCACTCGTTTTTTAAAATCAACACTGAGAAGCCATTACATGTCCATTCAACCAGAAAAACGTGCTGGCCGCAATAAGCCCAATTATGTCTACTCCATTGTGAGTGTGGCACTGGTGTTGTTTTTGATTGGATTGTTCGGGCTTACGATTTTACACGCCAATCGGCTGGTTGCGGTTTTTAAAGAGCGCGTCGCGGTGATGGTAGAACTGGCGGAAGACGTGCCGCCCGATAGTTTGAAATTATTAGAAACCGCCTTGCGCAAGCGTCCTTTTGTAAAAGATAATTCACTGACTTTTGTAAGTCGGGAAGAGGCAGCCAAGCAAATGCAGGACGATTTTGGCGATGATTTTCTAAAATTGGGCTTACCCAATCCATTTTATGATGTATTTACTTTTTATGTAAATGCAAATTATATGCAAGCGGACAGCCTAAACAACATTCGTACCGCGCTCAAAGTGCAATACCCATTCGTCAGTGACGTTTTCTATCAGGAAAGCGTGGTGGAAAATGTAGGAAGTAATATCCGCCGCATCGGTTTTTTTCTGCTCGGCATCGGTATCTTCCTTATTTTAGTAGCAACTGCGCTGATTCACAACACCATTCGCTTGGCGCTTTACGCGAATCGGTTTTTGATAAAAAACATGGAACTTGTAGGTGCTTCCTGGGAATTCATCAGTAAACCGTATCTGATACGCAGTGTATTACATGGTTTTTTAAGTGGCTTACTTGCCGTAGCATTTCTGATACTGGCAATCTTTTGGTCCGAACAGCAATTGCCCGATTTAAGAGCAATGCGGAATATCCCAGGATTTATTACTTTATTTAGCGGACTGATTGTGTTGGGTATTTTAATTACACTATCAAGTACTTATTATGTAGTTCGTAAGTATTTGAAGATGCGCGTAGATGACTTGTATTGAGTGCCAGTAAAATATAGCAAAAAAAATATCACAATATCTTAATATTCTAATATCGCAATAATGAGCAAACAGAAACCGCCCAAAAAAGTAGTCGTCACCACTACGAAACCTACAACTATTCCCAATACAAATACCAGCCGTCCAACGCCGACGACTTCCACCCGTACCGTATCCACGCGCACGCGGCAAACGGTATCCACTCCCAAAGTCAAAGCTGAATTGATTTTTGGTAGACAAAACTATATTTGGATGGGCATTGGCGTAGGTTTAATCACGATTGGCTTGTTCCTCATGGCAGGTGGACGCATGCCCAGCCCCGATGTATGGGAGGCAGACCGCATCTATAGTTTCCGTCGCATCACGCTGGCACCTATCCTGATTGTAGCCGGTTTGGTAGTAGAAATATATGCGATTTTCAAAAGAGAAAGCATCATTAAAAGTGAGTAAATATCACAAACCTATAAGGTTTTTGGAAATCTTATAGGTTTCTATAAATTTTATAATCCTTAAATCGCCCCGATGAGTATTATACAAGCCGTTATCCTCGCCATTATTGAGGGTCTGACCGAGTACGTCCCCGTTTCCTCTACCGGTCACATGATTATTGCTTCTTCCCTCATGGGCATTGCACAAGAAGATTTTACCAAGTTATTTACCGTTGCGGTGCAATTGGGCGCTATTTTCTCCGTCGTCGTGCTGTATTGGAAACGTTTTTTTCAATCGTTTGATTTTTACTTCAAATTATTGATAGCTATGATTCCCGCCGTCGCATTTGGTTTATTATTAAATGATTTTATAGATGCGATGCTAGGAAATGTAATAGTAGTCGCGATTGCTTTATTAATTGGAGGAATTATTTTATTATTCATAGATAAATGGTTTGCAAAAAATGAAGTAGAAGGTGTAACCGAAGTAACGTACCCGATGGCATTTAAGATTGGCTTGTTTCAAGTCATCGCAATGCTCTTTCCCGGCACTTCGCGTTCCGCTGCAACGATTGTAGGTGGCTTGACGCAAAAACTAACGCGAAAAGCAGCCGCTGAATTCTCCTTCCTGCTCGCTGCTCCCACCATGCTTGCCGCCACCGCCAAAGAATTATACGATTTTTATAAAGAAGGACACACTTTCTCCACCGACCAAACGCAGGCATTGATTGTTGGAAATATCGTCGCATTCATTGTAGCCATGCTCGCCATTCGTTCCTTCATTCAATTTTTATCTAAAAACGGATTGAAAATCTTCGGCTGGTATCGCATTGTGGTCGGATTGATAATTTTAATTTTATATTGGATGGGCATTGAATTATCTATGCTGTAAAGTAAGGGAGGATGGGAGGATAAGAAGATTGGAAAATAGAAAAGTATTGGATTGGAATAATTAGTAGATTGTTTTGTAAAATTTCATTTTGAAACACGCAGTGGCGGCTGCCAGGCAAATCACCCGGAGGGATTTGAGTTGCCTAGCGTTTTTTGGTTACTTTTTGTGGCAATGACAAAAAGTGACAAACGACAAGCGCAAAGAACAAAAATGAATAATTTCTTCAAAAAATGCTTGAAACCAAAACAAAGTAAAAGTTACGGATTGAATAGTAATTAAGCAGCTTAAAACTATAATGACCAAAGACATCTCCCAATATAACTTCCTCGCTGGCGCTACCCTCCTCGTCAACAAACCCAAAGGCTGGACTTCCTTCGACGTCGTCAATAAAATCCGCTACCACCTCAAAAAAATAACAGGCGTCAAAAATATCAAAGTCGGGCACGCGGGTACGCTCGACCCCATGGCAACTGGACTTCTCATCATTTGCACCGGCAAAGCCACCAAACAACTTGCTGATTTTCAAGGCTTGGACAAAGAATACACCGGCACGATTACCCTCGGCGCGACTACGCCTTCTTACGATGCCGAAACCGAAATCAACGAAACTTTCCCCACCGCTCACCTCACGCCCAAACTCCTCGAACAAACGCTCCCCCAATTCCTCGGCGACCTCCAGCAAATCCCCCCCATGTACTCCGCCATCAAAGTCGGCGGACAACCCCTCTACAAAAAAGCTCGCAAAGGCGAAACGATTGAAATAAAAGCGCGTCCCGTCCATATTTTTGAATTTGAACTCACTCGCATTGAGCTACCTGATGTGGGCTTCCGCGTCCATTGTAGCAAAGGCACTTACATCCGTTCGCTGGCGTATGATTTTGGAAAAGTAGTGGGAAGTGGGGCATATCTAAGTGCGTTGTGCCGCACACAGGTGGGAGCATTTCGATTAGAAAATGCTTGGGAAGTAGAAGAATTAGTAGGCAGTTTGTCTGAACTGTGATGGATATGATTACTTTGATAATGAAGATAGCGCATCACAAAAATCATAAAAATCAAATGAATCACAGTTTACACAAAAAGAATACATTTGCAGGCAAAGCCCACGCATGAACGTTGTATTGAGAGCACCCAAAGTAGAAACAGAAATATTATCCCCCGAACGGAAGCCACCGCCGTGGAAAGGCTGGTTCTTTCTGTTATTCATAGCAGGAATAGTTGGATTGGTAGCACAATGGCAGGAAATGGATTTCTTAGAGCCGGATACCGAAGGCAAACCAAAATTAGCACAGAAGCGACAGAAGAAATTAGAGAAACTATTAAAAGAGTTCGATGAAGCGGAACAGTATGCGCTAAAAGCAGCACAAAATGGTTACTATCCTTGTTATAACTGCGGTGCTGATAAGCAAATTTATCTGTATGCCAGGCAAGTGTGGTATTATGGTTCTACTCGAAAAAAAGAAATGGGACGATATGGTACGACCTTACAGGAAAGAAATTTGTTGTATGTTGTGGAATATAAAGGTGACATAGGAGAGTGCCAAAGACGCGAACTAATACAAATATTTAATTATCCCACTCTACCGGAGAACGTCGCACGGGCAAAACCTTTGATACGACCACCCGGTAACAAAATAGACCACTAATGATGCGCCGACCTTTTGTTGTTTCTGGCATTGTATGGCATGAGGTAGAATTAAAAGTAGGGTATGTTAATACCGTTATGATGGAAGATATTTTGAACGAACATCTTCAATTGTCCCATTACGGGAATGGGTTGCAAGGAGGTTTCGCATTTATCTTCATCGCTGCAAGACCTGACCAAACCATTCAAGAAGAAAAAATTATTTACAGCCGCAAGAAAAAGGAACTCTACATTCAAACGCGGTTGCCATACGAACTCGTAGAACAATACGAGCGCCCCCAAGTGCTACAACTCATGGCAGCTACTTATCTGCGTACCATCCAACGATTTGACCAACTGAAAATAAAGGATTTTAATCACCAGCAGTTTGCGAAGGATGTGCAGGCGTTGTTTGAAGCGCAGGGTTGGCTGGTGAGCGAAAAAGCGTCCTACGGTTCGGAACCGTAGGACGCTTTTTCGCCGCTCCTTAATCCCCAAATATCACCTCCACGATGTCACTCGGCTGCCCGATCTCCACATCTTTGACAACTCCAATTAGGCGATACTCCCAATGCTCCGGCTGCGCGGGCTTTTCCAGTTGAATGCGCTCCTCGTAAGGGCTATTGTTATCGCGTGCCCGAAACTCCCAGGTGGCTTCCCCCTTCCGGCGGCGATAGACGTTCATGCCATCCACGCCCTTTTTCTGAAATTTGATGCGCACCATACCGCCCGAAACTTCCCCTTTGGGCTTGGGCTTGAAGCTAGTAGCATTAAAACTACTAGTGGTACCAACAATTCCCAACTCCTGCCCAAAAGATTCCTTGTAATTGCGATGAGCTTTGATGCGGGTTATTCCTTTGCGCAGATTGACTACAAAAGAAGCTCGTTGCTCATTTTTGAAAGTGGTGGCTCTTGCCGCTTCCTCTTTTTTGGTGTTCGCATCCTGAACAGCCTGCCTTACGATTTCGCCTTGCATGTCAATTTCAGACACATCCTCCGGGGATAAGCCAAATTCGTAACCATACTGCATCATTTTGTTGTTGAAATTGGTGAGCCAGAGGAGCAATTCGGCATCACCGTGTGGAAGGTAATCTTTCATGAGTGTGTAAATTTTTATGACTATGAAATAAGGACAAATATATGAAATCTGGGGGAACTTCCTCCATCTTATATAAAATTTTTCTAGCGGCTCAGCGCTTTCCCCAGCCCTGCTGGGAATGCCCGCTATCTTTCTGTGAATGCCGCCAGCCCTTCAGAGGCTGCCACCGCACATCGGGGAACGCCCCCAGTATGCCTGGGAATGTGCACAGACCCTCCATGCAGTCCCCCAGTGTAGCGGTGCGTGCCTCCAAGCTCCCAGCGGATTGCACCGGGTAACCGGGAATGCCCCCAGTGATGCTGGGGAGTTGTCTGAACGGTGCTTTATTTGATTTTCGTGATTTATTTGATACGAGCGTATCATGCCTATCACAATAATCATAGCCATCATGGTTCAGACAAGGGGTGGTGAGGTGCCATTCGGCGGGTAAAGCCCGCCGAATGCCATAAGGGTGCGACGACTAAAGTTCGCCGATACAAAGAAAGGCAGCAGAATCTTCCTGAAAACAGCCAGTACCAATACTACTGCCGATGCACTTTAAAGAGTGCTTTTTTGCCTCAGCATTAGCCAAGGACGGGACAATCATCTGTTCATTGGTAGCTATCCAGCTTTTCTATGAGCTACAGGGCAAGCCGAAAACCAATATTGTTGTTGCGGTTCGTCGGCGTGTTGTTGTTGCGATTGGCAGCGCGGCAGTTCTGCGCATTGTTGTTCCAACTACCACCGCGATTCACGCGATTAGAGCCCTATGATGATTGACCTAAATTAATGTGCTGATGTGCCAATTTGCTAATTTGCTGATTTTGTAAGCGCAATAACACATTTTCGCGAAATACTTTTGTATCCGCATGGGTTGTAAATGCAATAAGTGGCTGAACATGTTGTTGACAAGCTTTTTCATGCCAGTCTCCGTCTTGGTAATGTGTTTCTATATTTTGCAATTTCCGAATGAAGCGTACTTTACTCTTTTGCAATAATCGCACATAGTGCGGAAAAATGTGATAGCCCAAAAAAGATAAGCCTTGTTTTGTTCGGTTTAGCACAGCAGGTTTTAGAGTACACTGTAGTTTTGTTTCCATAAAATGGTTAATTCCTTGCAGTGCTTTTTTTAAAGTCGTTTTATCAGCAGCCCACAACACCATATCATCCATGTACCGCACATACGCCTTAATACCCGAGGTTTCCTTAATATAATGATCTAAACCCGATAGATAATGATTAGCAAAATATTGGCTAGTGAGGTTTCCGATAGGTACGCCTCGGTCGGTACGCGCTTCATAGCTGTTTATGATTTGAAAAAAGATGGCAAGCAACTCAGGCTCTTTAAATAAGTGTGCCAACTGTGTCTTTAATACATCGTGGTGGATACTTTCAAAAAACTTACGTACATCCAATTTTAAAAACCATTCATATTGTCGGGTATATCTTTTGGCACGGTCGAGCGCTGCGTACGTTCCTTTTCCTTTGCGACTGGCGTAGCTATCAAATATTTGAGCGCGCTCAAATCGCTCGTGGCATACATTCATCAAGGCGTGGTGCAACACTTGCTCCCGAAATGCGCTGGCACAAATCTGTCGCTCTTTGGGTTCATATACTTTAAAATACCGATAATCTCCTACTTCTACTTTATGATTTAAAATTTGCTGGCGCAGTTCCGCTACATTTTCTTCTAAATTCTCCTGATACGTCAGCACCGACTGCGCGTAGCGTTTACCTTTGGCTGCTTTCCAAGATGCTAACCACAGGTTATCGGACTCGGCAATGAGCGGAAGCAACTGATTAGCTCTTTTCATCCGATGATTTGGTTATAAAATGCTGCCCATATTTTTCTACTTTCTTCTCGCCTATACCTTTCACTTTTTTCATACTTACTGCGGTGAGTTGTTCGGTTTTAGCCAATTCTGCTAGTTCTTCATCCGTAAAGATGGCATAAGCTGGTACAGCTTCCTCCTGGGATACCCGCTTGCGGATGACGCGCAATTGCGAAAACCGCTCGAAACTCGCCTCATCCAGCACCTGTTTGTAGTCCACCTTTTCTTTGCTTTTGTTGAAGGGGGAATAATCTTCTACATATTTGATACAAAAGCTCCAGACGGCGCCATGCCTATCCGATATCAATTGCTGCTCCATTTGCAGCACTTTTTTAGAGCGCAGAAAGGCGTTCATCTCTTCATTGATGGCTTCGCCGCCGTGGATGGGTATGGAAAATATCTTGATTTGCATGATGGGTTGATTTGATGTTCAAGCGTCCTACGGTTCGAATCGTAGGACGCCTTGAAAAAAAAAATTGGGGGCTGCGCCCCAGTAAACTACACTTCCCTTATGCTCCGGGTAAAAGCAGCCCGCCACCGGCTTCGCTCCGCTCCGCCTGCTGCCGCGCAGCTTTACCCTTCGCGCCCTTGTTTATTTTTGCTCATAGAAAAGCCGGACGAGCAAACCATAAACTACAGGGCAAGCCGAAAACCAATATTGCCGAAGCGGAACGACGGCGCGTCGGCGTAGCGAGCGGCAGCGCGGCAGCGCCGCGCAGTGATGCCCCAACCACCACCGCGAAGCACGCGAAAAGCGCCCGTAGCAGCACCTATAGGATTCTCTAATACACCCTTCGTTACAGTTGGATAATCGTCGTACCAGTCGCTACACCACTCCCATACGTTGCCGCTCATATCGTGTATGCCAAGCTCGTTTGCCGTTTTCTGCCCGACCGGGTGCGTTTTACTGCCGGAATTTTCATTGTACCAAGCCACTTCACCGATGGTATTGCTACCAGCGTATAAGTAATCACGACTATTTGCGCCCCCACGGGCAGCGTACTCCCACTCCGCTTCGGTAGGTAGGCGGTAGTTCTTACCCGTTTTGTCATTCAGTTTTTTCAAAAAATCTTGTATGTCATTCCACGATACGCTTTCTACCGGGCATTGGTCGCAGCCTTTGAAGTTCAACTCCGGCGGGTCGCTCCCCATCACTGCTCGCCATTGCGCTTGAGTCACTTCGTATTTGCTGATGGAGAAGTTGTTGACCTTTACTTCGTGGGGTGGTTTTTGGTCATCTTCGCAATTTCCATCTCGTTTTTCTAAGCAGCCCATAGTGAAGGTGCCGCCGCGCACGAGGACCATGTCGGGTTCAATGGCAGGCAGCGGCTCCAAAGCAATGGTAGCCTGGTTTTCCTCTACTCGCAGAGACGTGGTGCGGTTTTGGTAGCCATCGGCAGCCGCGTTCACTTCCAACAAGCTGTTTTTGAATTCACCCGGTACTTCCAAGCGAAATCCACCAATCGTCCGAGTCGCTCGCCCAATGATATTACCATTCAGTGCACGCACTACGGCACTGTTGAGGGGTTCGCCCGTTTGAGCATCCGTTATCAATACATTCCATACAAAAGGCTCCGTGATGACGGAGTCGGGTTCCACACACACCCGCTGCATCGCCAGTTTAAAGCTATAACCCACCGTGAGGGTTCTGGCGCGGGTGGTATCGGGTAGCTGCTGGTAGAGGGCGTAGCCGCGGGTGAAGTTGTCGCAGCTTTGGGCGGCGAGGGAGTCGGCTACGATTTGCAAGGAGCGATATTTATTACGCGCATTCGAAAAGCCGATGTTGTTGCTTTGTTGCTGTAAGGGCGCGTTTGCTGCTCGCTCCGACAAAGTTTGAATAGAATCTTGGAGGGGTCGCCATTGGTTGTGAAGTTTTGCACCAGCGTTGTAAAAATAAATAGCAATATTGTGTTTAGATTGTAAGCTATCAATGGGATCTGCCTCCCGAATAAGCGTTGATTTTATTTGTAAACCGCCTACGAGTGTAACAGGAAATATATCGGGTAATGATTTTTGTTGTGCAATAGTATCTCTATAATGTACTTCTTGGAGTATTAAATAATCTTTTCCAGATTCCAAACAAACCAGTTGCTCCTTATATTCCACCTGCTCCCCTTCACACGTTCCAAAATTTGGCTGATACATCCAACCCGCCACTACCATTACCACCCAAATCGGCAGGGCCCACATCCAGTCTTTCCAGCCTAAGAGCGGATTCCCCTCATTAAAAAATGCGCGTTTCCATTGCTCCGACAAGATAAAGTCGAGGCTGCTGCTTTGGCGCTCCTGCACGTAGCGGAGGCTCACCACATCGGGCTCCAGCCCAGCGGCAAGGTAGCGGTTGAGTTGGGTGCGGAGCTTACGGCGGCGCGGTCGGTGGGCGGTGAAGAGCAGTTCATTCGTGAGGGCATTCACATCGTAGTCTTCGTAAGCGATGGACTCGGTGGGCGGTTTTTGCACTTCTTCCAGCAGGCGGTGCAGGCTTTCGCGAATGCGGCTTTCCAGTCCGGCTTGGGCAAGGTAGGCGATGAGGTCTTCGCGCGCTGCATCAGGAAAGTGTCCTTCCACGAACCACGGGAGCCGCGTGAGGTGCAGCAGGTTTTCTACGGTGAGCAGCGGCGCATCTTCGGTACTTAGCTCCCGCCCAAGGTACAGCGTCACATCCCAATGCAGCGTAGGGTACACGGCGCAGGCGGCAATCCACTGCACGAGGGGTTCGGGGTAGTGCTTTTGCAAAGTAGCCAGCAGGCTGCCTTCCAACTCGATGGGTGGCCAGTGCACGTCTTCCAGTTTGGTCATCAGTTCGCTGGGCTGGCGCGGGTCGGCGCTGCCAAATTCTTCGAGCGTAGTGGTGAAGCTCTCCATCGAGGCAGGCATAAAGTAGAACAAGTCGCCGAGGGCAGCCTCTTTCCGACCCCACTGACTCAAGGGTTTCGGCGAAAACAGTGCCCGCTCCCGCCACTCGGTGAAAATCGCCGTCCATTTTGCCAGCCTGCCCGACATCGGACTCAGCAAATCATAGCCATTGCCCATCATCAGCAGCCGTGCATCCCCAAAGCGATGCTGCAATTCCTTGATACTCACGCCGTCGGGGTAGGCTTCGTTGAAGCAGGTGCGCGGGTCGCTGTTGTAATAAAACCGCTCGATGGTCACCTCGTTGGCGCGGAAGGATTCGTACAGGTGGTTGAAGAGCAGGGCGCGGTGGTCGGTGTGGCTATGCCGCTCTATCAGCAGGAGGTATTCCGGCGGGCTGGTGCTTTGTTTGTATTGAAAAGCGATGCGTCCGGCACTGCGCACGGTGGCGTTCACGGTGCGCGGCACATCGAGGCGAAAGGCTTCCCCCCGGCGGCGGCGGCGCAATTGATTGAGTAGAATGCCGACGTTCTCGCCGAGATTCACGTCTTCAGGCTGATTCAATTTAATATTCCAAATGTAGGGCGGCTTGTCTTGTGAAGCCATCGCGGCTATCAGGCGACGGCGTTTTTTGGTACGCCATTGCACGATTGCCAACAGCAGCGCGCCGAGCAGGAGACTAAGGGCTAATTTTATGAGCCAACCGTAGGTGCGGTAGAATTCGGCACGGGCTTCGAGTTTGGCATCTATTTGTAAACTGGAAATATCACGCGGGTATGGGATGGGGAGGGTGTCTAATTCGGCGATGTCAGTCGTATCCATTAGACTTTCTGAAACAGGCTTACTGTATTGGGCAATAAAATGAAGGCGATGTTGGCTACTGTCTTGCCGCAGCGCAAGGACGATGATGGTATCTTGTAACCTGTCTGGAAAAGAATCTTGGGTAATAAAAGTGAGGCAGGTATTGCTGTCTGGTTTTTCTAATATAATGGTTCCCAATATTGCACTGGTATCTTTGGTCTGCCCATTTTCAAAAGTCAGGGAGATGATGGAATCTTCTGCAATGGGCATCGGGAGGTGATGCGTGGCATTCGGCGTGACGGGAAAGGGGTGGTAGGTGACGGTGGGAAGGATTGCTTTGGGTGTAACCGGTTGATTCAAATAAATAATCAATATCAAAATGGATAGCGCTAAAGCCCCAACTAATATCCAAACGGCATTGCGCCAGCGATTTTCTTGTTTTTTTTCTTTTCCTATGATTGGAATGGTATCCGTCGCTTCCATCGCCTGCTCGAATAATTCATAAAACCGCGCTTGGTCTTGACGAGTGGTTGCGAATAGAGGGGCTAATACCGTTTTGAGGGATGCTAAAGGTAGCTCTTCTGGTAATTTTGACAACAATACTTGTAGCTGCAAATGCCGACCGGTGCCCACGTCGTAGCCGTCTGCTGCGAGCGCGTCGAGTAGATGGGTGAGGAAGCGGTATTTGGCGTAGTTCAGCATTTTGAGTGTTGTTGAAATTTTGTGACTTTCGCCTTTAAATAGAAATAATTTGAATTTTCGTTGAATCAAATCCATTAAGCGCCGAATCCGAAGGATTCAAATGTTTACAGCATCCCGTGTATCGTTTCTATTCGACCCCTACGGGGTCGCACCATTCTTCCAAATTTGCAGCTATAAACATATAATCCCTTCAGGATTCATAACCATTCGGCACTTAATTGATATAGTTTAATCAAATTTTGGGCAGTTAACAGTGATTAGCCGGCAGCCGCCACTCCGTATTTCAAAATAAAATACTGCGCTGGTGAATACGGTTTTACTTCGATTGCCCGTAATACGTGACCAGTATCTGGTATCTGGCATCTAAAAATCTGGCATCCTATTTCAAAGCGTCCTGCAACGTTATCAAATCCTCTTTCGTTTTTGCGAGTACCGAGTAACTCATTTTCAGTTGGTCGCGTTCGGCGGGAGTTAGGCGGCTGGGGTTGTCGAGTTTGGTGACATCGAAATCCAGTTTTTTCAAGAGCATCGTCCAGAAAATCAATTCGGCGGTAGCGGGCTGTTTTTTCAATTTGAAATTTCGGTTTTTGCGAATATCTTCAAAATGTTGCACGACGGGTTCCAATTGCTTGGCATCGAAGCCATCCACTTTGCTGCTCACGATTTGCAACAACGCCGCCGCATCCGGGAATGGAATGTGAAAATAAATGACGCGCCGCAGGAATGGGTCGGGCAGGTTTTTCTCGGAATTACTGGTGATGACGATGATGGGGCGGTTTTCGGTTTTGGTTTTATAGGTTTTATCAATTTCGGTGACGGTAAATTCCAGGTCTTCGATGGCAGCAAGCACGTCGTTGGGTAAGTCGCGGGGCGCTTTGTCAATTTCGTCAATCAGCACCACTTGTCGCTCCTTGGAGGTGATGGCTTTGCCGAGTGCCTGATATTTGATGAAACGAGCTTCGACCTCGTCGGGACTCAGGATTTGAGCATTGTTTTGAATAAATTGAAAATGACCGAGCGCGTCGTATTTGTAAAATAAATCCGTTGCGGCGGAAGTGGTTTGCGCATTAAAAATCAAGGACTTGCCGCGTTTGAAGGACCAAGCGAGGTGGTGCGCAAGTTGCGTTTTGCCGGTGCCGGGTTCGCCCGTGAGCAGCAAGGGTTGTCCGAGCGCGAGGGCTACGTTGGCAGCGTCCACGAGGGCGGGAGAAGGCTGGTAGAGGGAAGGGTCATTCAGCCGCGCGTTGTGCTGGAAGGCGGGGAGGTCGCGTTGACCGGATTGAGCGTAGAGGTTGAACATTGTGTTTATGTATTTATGTGTTTATGTGTTTACGTGTTTTTGTTTACCCTGGCTGCATAGGGGTATTCATGTGTTTGCTTTATTTTTGTTGACAAGGTAGCGAATCAAACCCAAAGTGAAGTTGCGTGCTTTGTCCACATGAGCGTGTAAATCTTTTATTTTTTCTGGTGGTGAATATTGCAAATCGTCCATCAGATAAAGCATACTTTTTACTTCATGCGCAGAGCTTACCGCAATTTCTAAAAACCGAACAAATTCTTTGTCACTCATTCTACCAAATCCCTCTGCAATATTATTCATCACAGAAACAGCCGCTCTTCTAAATTGAGACCGCGTGTCAAAATCTCTGCTAATATCTCCTATTTTGGTGTTTGTAAAAACTTCTTTTACCAATATCCGTGCTGCCTGCCAGCAATCCAAATCTTCAAAACGAGTCACTTTTCCCATTGTGTAAATTTTTTATTATTATAATACGAATGATTCACAAACACATTAAAACACAAACACATAAACACAATTCACTCCATAATTACCTTACAAACGACTTCCTGAAACAGCTCGATGTCGCTCATGTCCAAGGTTTTAGTGGCTTCATATTTTGCTTTTTTATCGGGGGGTAAATCGGCAACGAGTAGCCGAATTAAATTGTCAATTTTCGTGTCATTTTGCTCACCAAGCTTGCGTATCCAGTTGGCTACAAGGTCGCTGGGTACAGGCGTGAGTTGACTAATTAAGGTACAGCGGGTCTCATTTTTTTGAATAATACTTTGGATGTGATTGGTGATTTTTTCACACTGCGCTGTCAAAGGTTCGACGTGTGCGTCTTTCAAAAAGAGGACGAAAAAGAACAGAAAAGTAGGCATTTCTTCGGGCGTGTTGGCAAACACATCCATTATCCATTGCAGGTAATTTTGCATCAACTGTTCGTCCCAATCACTGGCATTCAAGTCAAAAACGGTGGAAACATATTGATAATCCAAACGCGGCAGCCCCGTGCGAATGTAATCCTCAAAACTGGCTTCTGGATTGGACATTCCAAAACGACGGGCAAAGTATTTTTTGAACTCGCGTTGGGAGTTTTGCAAATTGCGTCCCAATGGCAAGTCCTGCACCTTCACGCGGTTGCTATTAGATGGATGAACGTAATTGATGGCACTGGATGCTTCCTCTAATTCCTCTATCAAAATCTCATAAATCATGCGCTCGGCAAAGCTGGCAGGCTGCTGCGAGGGGCAAGCGACGACAAAATAAAACTGAAACGGATGGTGGCGTTGATTGTAACCTTCAAATGCGTTCCAAAAATTATTTACTTGTGGTCTGCGGTCGCAATTGACGAGATAAATTTCACCCAAGCTTTTCTCGACATCAATTTTCAAAGCTCGAATGCGCTCTTTTAGTAAATCATTCGCATCAACCATTGTAATACCATAGCCAGATTGGATGCGTTTTTTTAATGCCTCATTACTTGCCGACAGTTCTTTGATTTGAAATTCGACGGTAAACTTTTGATTGGCATCTGATAGAATGGCAAGGTCTTTCCGCAACGCGTTGAGGTGCTCGGTTTGAATTGTTAGTTGGTTCTGTAAACCTTGTGATTCGGATGCCATGCAAGATTGTGTTTGTGTATTTATATGCAAAGCTAAGATGTGGCGCATTTTAAAAATGTGCCACATCTATGAAATCCCCAATTTCCCTTTAATCTCATCTATCTCTACCTGCAATTTTTTTAGACTTTTATTCAGATTAAAGTGCTGACCCGGGTCGTTGGACAATGTTATCTCTTCTTTAAAATAATTAAATTTTTCTACCAACAGTTCTAATTGATTTTGTAAACCTTGCGCCTGCAATTGGTTAATTTTTTCTTTGAAAGCGTCGCTGGCAGGTTGAAAAAAGTCCTTTTCTAAATCTTCTTCTTTCAAACGGTCTGCTGTATCCTTCAGTGCTTCCCGAATGCGATTGCGAGTAATAGTCGCAAAACCATTATCTACGGTACCTTCCAACTGCTGGCGTTTGATGCCATTATATTGTCCTTGTAAAGAAATCAGGGTGTTGGAAGCACGCCCGTCGTCAGGAATGGCTCGGTCAAATAATTCAAAGGTTTCTTCAAATTCGTCGTTTGCCAAATGTTTTTTCAACTGCTTTTTCAAATCGCTGATGGAGTGTATCGGTTGTGCGGGTGTGGTTGTACGCGGCTTTAGACTCTCCGGCTTGGGTACGTCAGAATCATCTACAATTGGCTGTGAAACACCTCTATTTTCTTGTTCTTCTACAGTGACTGGCAAGACTTCTTCAATTTTTACATGGGCAAATTCTTTGAGTCGGAACATAAATTCACCGCCCAGATTGCCTTTAATGCGCAAGGATTCGCCCTGTGGCGTTTGCTCGGCGCGCCCGCTATCAATAGCGTGCATCACATTTCTACAAAAATCGGCTACGCTGTACCGCTCGGCGGTATTGGCATTCAACCAAGTCAAAACCGCATTGGCAAACGGGCTATGCTGACCCGGTACACCATCTGGCACGGTCTCTTTCCGACCCGCCGTGAGGAGCCAACGCGACGGAATACTCTCCAAACGGCTCCGAATGTCACCGGCACCTTTTGCTTTGAAAAGGGTGCCAGCATAACAAGAATCGGCTATAATAAAAGTATGAAACGATGGAATCGCTTCGATGTATGCCATCAAGTTTTGAAAAGAAATGTAAGAACCCATTGGATTCGCAGGGTCGCCATTATACGGAATCCAAAAGCCGACATCAATTCTGTCTCGGTATTCGCCATGACCGGAAAAGTAAATGATAAGGGAATCATCTTTTGTAATTTTCTCACATAAGTCATCCAACTGCTTGTAAATATTTGTTTCCGTTGCCGCTTCGTCATAAAGCGTTATTAGAAATTCAGGGTCATCTGAAAATTGATATTTTTCCGTCAATACCTTTACAAATTCCTGCGCATCCAACACGGGATTGGCGAGTGTGCGAATACCTTGATTCTGATAGCGGTCAATGCCAATGACGAATAAATAATTTTTCCCTTGCGGTAAGGCACTTTTTTTAGGAAAGTTAGCGGCATCTCTGCCAGCAGCTCTGGTGGTTTCTTCAGCCATGTTTGAATATTTATTGCTTGATGTTTTTTGTTGAATATTACAATAAGCTTTGAACTACTTTTTACTTCGCCAAATATAAGATTTTTATAAATTAATTATCATTACGAATGAATTTACTTAAAGTTACAAGGAAGATGCCAGATTGAAAGATGCCAGATACCAGACCAGAACGTGAAGCCTTTTAACTTAACTTCAAACTTCAAACGATAAATAATCAAACATCAAACATAAGTTTTACCTTTGCCGCCAATATTTTAAATGGTACAAATGACAGCAGCGCAATCGCTTGTTGGGGTAATCGGCACGGGTAGTTTTGGCACGGCAATCGCTAATTTGCTGGCGCACAATGTGGATGTGCTCATGTACAGCCGCAAGCCAGAAGTGGTGGACGCGATTAACAGCACCCATCGCAATTTTGAGGTGGAGATGTCGCCGCGCATTCGGGCTACGCTGGATATTGCGGAAGTGGCGGCAAATTGTACACTTATTTTTCCGATTGTACCAGCTGCTAATTTTCGGCGGATGATGCGCAATCTGGGTCCACATTTGCGCCCTTATCACATTCTCATTCATGGTACAAAAGGGTTTGATGTAAACGGTGTGGAAGACAGTCCTACCGGCGAGTTGCGTGCATTGCGACGCGAACACGTCAGCACAATGAGTGAAGTAATTTTGCAAGAAAGTGCAGTGGTACGGGTTGGATGTTTGTCGGGTCCAAATTTATCACAGGAAATTATAGATGGTCAACCTACGGCGACGGTCATCGGCAGTAAATTTGAAGAAGTCATTGATATTGGAAAAGAAGTGTTGAGCAGTCCAAAGTTTCACGTTTTTGGTACCCATGATATTTTAGGTGCAGAATTGGGCGGCGCTTTGAAAAATATTATAGCGATTGGTTCGGGCATTTTGCGGGGTAAAAAGTTGGGTAAGAATTTACAAGCGATGTTGATTACCCGCGGTTTGGTAGAAATGATTTACTTTGGCAAGGCAATGGACGCCACAGCGCAGGCGTTCTTTGGTACATCGGGCATCGGCGATTTGGTGGCAACGGCTACCAGCAAAAGCAGTCGCAATTTTACATTTGGTTTCCGTATGGGTAAAGGTGAAAAACGGGAAGATATCCTCGCTTCCATGCCGGAAACGCCCGAAGGCGTAGGAACCTTGCGCATCGCGGAGCAATTAGCCACTTATTATAAACTACACGTACCGATTACCGAAATGTTATATAAAATTGTTTTTGAAAATTATAATATTGACAGAGCAATTCAAACACTTATTACATTTCCGTATGATGTGGATGTAGATTTTTTGTAGGGGAGGATGGGAAGATAGGGTGATGGGCTGATAGGTTTATCGCTCGCAGCACATTATCAAATTAGCAAATCAGCACATTAACGATATGAATTCATTTGTAAGAAAAGCGTTGACGCACCTTGGTATTTTAGTTACATTATTGGTTATTACAGCTATTTACTTTTCGCCGCAATTGTCGGGTAAAGTATTGCCGCAAGGGGATATCGTACAGTACAAAGGAATGTCCAACGAGGTGGAACGATTTAAAGAGCGAACCGGCGAAACTTCTCTTTGGACGAACGCGATGTTCGGCGGGATGCCCACTTATCAAATCAATACGATTGATGCAGGAAATCAACTCCGGCGCGTGGAAGCTTTGGCACTGCTGGGTTTGGACGTACCCATCGGTCGTTTTTTTGTAGCCATGGTGTGTTTTTATATTTTAATGATTACGCTGGGTGTGAATCCACTTTTGGGTGCGGTCGGCTCATTCGCCTTCGCATTTGCAACGAACAACATGACGCTGCTCGAGGCAGGACACCTCACTAAATTAGCAGCTATCAGTCACCTACCACTCGTAGCAGCAGGGATGGTTTTAGCTTTTCGCAAACAATATATATTGGGCGGCTTGTTATTCGCGCTCGGTTTGGGCTTGGATATTTTCAGCAATCACATTCAAATGACGTATTACTTTTTCCTTACAGTGCTTGTTTATGGCGTTGCGCAACTGATTTATAGCATTCGTAAAGGGGAGATTGTAGATTTTGCAAAGTCGGCAGGCGTACTCGTGCTGGCAGGTGTGCTGGCACTTGGTTCAGCAGCTTCCAACCTATTAGTTACGTATGAATATTCCCGCGATACGATGCGTGGCAAACCAATTTTACAAGCAGATGCGAACACTCCGAAAGACTCCGACAGCGCAGTGGAAGGCTTAGCCTGGGACTACGCGATGCAATGGAGTAATAATACGTTGGACGTTTTTTCCTCCTTTATCCCCGGCATCGTGGGGGGTAGCGGACAAGAAAAAGTTGGGCAAAATTCGGCATTCCGGAAGGCATTGACACAAAAAGGCTATCAAGTACCGGCGGAATTGGCTGCACCGCTGTACTGGGGCGCGTTACCGTTTACCAGTGGTCCGACTTATCTTGGCATCACCATATTCTTTCTTTTTATATTGGGTTTGATTGTAGTAAAAGGTCCGGTAAAATGGTGGCTGGGCTTAGGTACTTTACTTACTGTCTTTATATCTATGGGTAAAAATATGGAATGGTTTAATGAATTATTATTTAATTACTTTCCATTGTTTAATAAATTTAGAACGCCCAATTCCGTGTTGAGTATCGCTTCCTTCTTGATGCCGTTTTTAGGTTTTTTAGCATTGAATGAAATTTTAAAAAGAGATGCCGATGCAAAAACCGCGCAACGTGCCATTTTTATAGCCGGAGGTATAGCCGGAGGTATTTGCTTATTTTTCTGGCTATTAGGACCTTCGTTTTATAATTTCACCAATCCCAGCGATGCCCAACTCGTGGCTCAATATCAAATAAGCGCCGAGGTGCTGCCCGAAGACCGTGCGAGCCTGATGCGCAGTGATTCATTTCGTTCTTTAATACTGGTGTTATTGAGCGCGGGTTTGGCATGGGCATATTCACAAAATCGCATTCAAAAAACGGTATTAATTGTCGGTATTGGCGTCTTAGTTCTTTTTGATTTATGGACGGCAGGCAGACGTTATGTAGATAATGATACGTTTGTAAATAAAAGTAATTACGCCACCAATTTCCAACCCCGCCCGGTAGACGAGATTATTCTAAAAGACCGCGACCCTAACTTTCGGGTACTGGATGTGTCCGTCAATACATTCAATGCAGCTTCTACTTCTTATTTTCATAAATCCATCGGCGGTTATCACCCTGCCAAACTGCAACGTTATCAAGACATTATAGAGCGCCATCTTTCTAAAAATAATCAGAAAGTGGTCAATATGCTCAACACCAAATATTACATCGCGCAAGGGCAAGATGGAAAGGCAGATGTGCAAATTAATATGGCTGCGATGGGCAACGCTTGGTTTGTGGACAACATCCAAATGGTGCAAACGGCAAACGCAGAAATTGACTCTTTAAACACCTTCGACCCTGCAAATACAGCAATTATACATAAAGAATTTAATAGTTATGTCAATAACTTCAATCCGCAAAAAGACTCGGTAAGTACCATTACACTTACTTCCTATGAGCCAAATCATTTGGTGTATGAAACAAATACGATCAGTGAACAACTCGCCGTTTTCTCTGAAATCTGGTACGGTTCAAACAAAGGCTGGCAGGCTACAATAGATGGCAAACCGATGGAGCACATTCGCGCCAATTACGTGCTACGTGCCATGCGCATCCCAGCCGGAAAACATACGGTTGAATTCGTTTTCGACCCAAAAACGTACAAAACCGGCATCTTGCTGTCCACTATTTTTTCGAGCATCATTGTGCTGGGAACGCTTGGATTTGTTGGCTATTCAGGCTATCAATCCTACCAGAAAGCACAAAACGAGCCAAAACCAGAACCACGACCAAAGTCAGCACCTGTAGCACCAAAACCCATAACGCGACCCGCTACGAAACCCACAAGTCGCCCGACAACACCCGTAAAACCGAAGAAAAGAAAGTAAGCAGTTGGCAGTTGGCAGTCACGTACGGGCAAAAGCTCGTAAAAAATCCGCGTAAATCCGCCAAATCCGCGTCATCCGCGTTCACATTATGTAATGAGGGACACGTAATAAGAGAGCTAATAAGTAAAGCAGTAAGGTAAATAGAATTTATTTCAATGTAAAGAATGTCAAAAATCGCCGTTATCATTCCGCATCGCTTTGTGCCGCCTGCCAACGGTGGACACGCCGCTGGTTTTGGCTTTTGCGAATTTCTGGCGAAGGAGCGCGACGTGGTCGTCATTTCCACAACGAATAATCCTGACATTCCCCTCCCCTTTCGGTTGGACCGTTTATTCAGCGACCGATTTTATAAATATTTTAGTCCAATAGTCGGCATTCGACTCTGGAAATTTCTTAAAAAAGAACAGATTACATATTTAGTAATTCAACAGCCGTTTATTGGATTATTAATGTTACCAGTTGCAAAGTTATTAAATATAAAATTATTTGTTTACGCACATAATATTGAATTTCAGCGTTTTAAAACAATTGGGAAGTGGTGGTGGCGATTGCTTTGGCTGGTAGAATGGTTTGTCTACCGGTCGGCAGATACTGTGTTATTCATTTCTAAAGATGATATGCAAGAAGCGATTCCTATTTTTAAATTAGAAGCAAGCAAATGTTTTGAAATGCCTTACGGAACGCGCTATCCCGCTGCGCCGCCCGGACGGGAAACCGCTCGTCAAGCAATTATTACCAAACATGATTTGAATGTAAATGTTTTTTTAATTTTATTTTTTGCCACGTATTCTTACAAACCCAATACCGATGCACTGGAACGAATTCTGGATGAAATAAATCCGATTTTATTACAAAAAGCAACTTTTCCATATAAAATATTAATCTGTGGCGGCGCACTGCCAGCGCGTTTCAATAAGTTACAAGCGTATCAAGATAAAAATATCCATTACATCGGTTTTGTTGAAAATATTGATGAATATGTTCAGGCTTCGGATGTAACTTTAAATCCAGTTATTACAGGTGGTGGCGTTAAGACAAAAATGGTGGAAGCGATTGCGCTTGGCACGACGGTTATCTCAGCGGCTACTGGCGCGAAGGGCGTGAATCCAACAGCTTGCGGAGAAAAATTAATTATTTTGGAAGATAATGATGTAAATGGTTTTGTAGAAAGTATTATTTATTTACAACAACAAGAAAATCATTTAACACCTGCGTTTTTTTATCAGGAATATTACTGGGCAAATGCGATTCAATCGGCTTTATCTCAGATGCCAGAAGTCACCCCGACCGCTATCGGGGAGATGCCAGACCGCTCTGCACTTAGACCTATTAAGTAACTACTGCCGATTATAGAAAAATTTTGTAAATTCTGATCCCGATGCGATTTGAAGAAAGAATACCAGAAGAACTATTCAAAGGCGACCACTACCTCGGTCGTCCGGCGGATTTTGAGGATAAAATTGTGCAGCGTCGAGTGGCGTTAGTACGCGAAATTTTGGGCTTTACCGGCAAAGATCTGAATTTATTGGATATTGGTTGTGGCAATGGCGCGTCTATGTTTTTGTTGGCGCATGAATTTAAGTATTGTCTCGGTTTGGAAGTAGAAACGGCGCATGAGTCCGCATTTGAAAGTTATAAAAATCAGCATCAAGTTGAGAATTGTGATTTCCGCATATTTGATATTGAAAATCAGGAATTAGAACAACAATTCGACCGCATTATTAGCTTCGAAGTAATAGAACATTTACGGGATGATGCGAATGTAAAATTTTATTATAATACTTTAAAACCCGGCGGCATCGCTGCTATTTCTGTACCCAATAAATGGTGGATTTTTGAGACGCACGGCGCGAAATTGCCGCTGCTACCTTGGAATCGCGTCCCGTTTTTCTCTTGGCTGCCACGCCCTATTCACGAGCGCTTTGCCAATGCGCGCATTTACACCAAAAGTAGAATCCAAAATGTATTACAAAATGCTGGTTTTCAGGTAGAAAGCATTGAATACATCACTGCACCATTGGATGTATTAAAAAATGGAAAGCTGAAAAATTGGTTGGTGAAAAATGTTTTTAAAGGGGAGACGACGAGGGTTCCGTTTTTGTCTACGTCGCTTTTTATAGTCGTCAAGCGTCCGAATCATGATTTGTAGGATTGTTAGATTTACTTGATATTATTTATTATTTCAATAATGCTGTATACACGGTCCCTACTCGCTTTGCCACTTTTTTAAACACATCAATCAGCCAGTTTTTGATGTAATAATTACCGAAAATAAAGGCGAAACTTTAAAAACGCATGGTGTGAAATTACATTTATTTATGTGGAATTAGATCCCATTTAATCAAGCCGCAGCGAAACCAGAATAAGGACGTTTGTAGGGAGCCAAAAATCCGAGTACAATATCCGATTGCAGAATGCCATTTTCTATCAACTCATCCACAATAACCGCATCCGTCCAGTCTTGCTGCACCCATACTTTTCCATCTTTAATATCAATATGAATAATGGTATGATATACGGGTGTTTTATCTTTCCAACCTACGTTCATGATCAAAAAATGATTGCGTTCTCGATCTGCTATGAATTCTGTCTCGACATCTGACTGATTATCGCCTTTAAAATGAGTATATTTTTCAAGCAATTGAATAATAATATCTTGATATTCCTTTACTCGTTCCATTGTAAAATAATTTTTTCATCCGGTTCAAATATAATAAGTTTAATATGATTGTTCCTTACAACGTGCTGAACGAAAGATTTTTGAAACAAGCTCTTGTAAGCATCTTCTGGTACTGCCACAAATAGGGTCTTTTCCTGTTCTTGCGATTGTAAAGCGGTTTGATAATTTATAAATTGCCCTACTAATTCGTGAAAAGCAGAAAGTAGCGATTTTTTAACAAAACTTTTGACTTCTACTGCTATTTTTTCTGCTCCCCGCTGCGCTGCGATCATTCGCTCAGCCCCTAAATCCACGTACAAGTATTCGTCCTCAATTTTAAGCGTATAAGGATCATGTGTTATAATCCACCCTTCTTTTTCAAGCGCTTGTTTGACAGCCTCGTGAAAAATATCTTTTGCAGGCATTTAGCTATTAGCTTTGATTCAAATTTACTACAAAAAAGGTAACTTCACAAGTTATTTTTAACACCGCGTTTTAAAAGTGCTGTATACACCGTCCCTACTCGCTTTGCCACTTTTTTAAACACATCAATCAACCAGTTTTCGATATAATAATTTTTACTCCATAATTTGGGCGTGTAAATAATCAGATGCACGAGCATCATACCAAACGCCGTCAGACTAATCAATAATAAATTTAAAGTATTTATATTCACCCCTTTTGCATCCACATTATCCCGACCGAGGGCAAAAGCGGATTGGAAAAACCAGTCAATATCAAGTTTGTAAGGGGCTACTAAATGATGAATGAATAACTCGGGGTCGTGTGCGATTTTCAATCCATCATTGCGCATCCGATGTTGTAATTCGGTTTCTTCATTATACGCAATTTTATTTCCAATCATACCTAATTTTACATCAAATCCACCGTACTGCGCCAGTGTCGCTTTGTGAATAACCATGATACAGCCAATTGCAAATTGATTGCCGTGAATGGGCGAAACCGTTTTATAAGGTAATTCATTGGTAGCCACGTATTTATCTTTGTACCAATGCGGTTTTGGATATTTGTACCAAGGAAATGCCACACCACCAAACATTTTATAATCATGATGCTGAATGGTCCATAAAGCTCTTTCTATCAAATTATTAGAAGCCAAGGCATCATCGTCGAGGTACAAAACCCAATCCGCCAGCCCTTCTTCATAACCGCGATTTCGAGCGTAACTCAAGCCTTGTCGAGTTTCTAAAATAATCCGAAAATTAGGAATTTGACTGATAAATTGTTCTACTACTGCTTGCGTTCGGTCTGTTGAATTATTATTGATGACCAATACTTCAAAAGTGCCTGGCAGAGCGGTTTGCGTAGTCAAGGATTGCAAGCATTCTTCTAAAATATCAGCGCGATTATAAGTACAAATCAAAATAGAAAGCTGCGGCTTCGTGGGCATTGGACATTCGATTTTCGAAGCGCAAAGTTCGGCAAATTCTTTCAAAAAGTGTAGCATATTTTGAAGACGCACCACACTTTGCCCACCGATTACATTTTCTTTATATCTACTTGAAATACCAATTTTCTCCGAAATTTTCCGATTTTTACCCTTGCAAACTTAAAATAATTATGAAGCGCATCTGGTGGAAAGAATCGGTCATTTATCAAATTTATCCCCGCAGTTTTAACGACAGCAATGGCGATGGCATTGGCGACTTGCGTGGTATTATTGAAAAGTTGGATTATTTAAAAGAATTGGGAATTGACATCATTTGGTTGAATCCTATTTACAAATCGCCCAATGATGATAATGGTTATGACATAAGTGATTATACGGACATCATGGATGAATTCGGCACAATGGCGGATTTTGATGAATTGTTGGAAGGTATTCATGCGCGTGGAATGCGACTGGTAATGGATTTGGTGGTGAATCACTCGTCAGATGAGCATGCTTGGTTTCAAGAATCGCGTAAATCGAAAGACAATCCGTACCGAGATTATTACTTCTGGCGACCGGAACCGATGAATAACTGGCAATCTTTTTTTGGTGGCAGTGTGTGGGAAAAGGATGACTTGACGGGTGAATATTACTTACACTTATTTTCTAAAAAACAACCCGATTTAAATTGGGAAAACCCAAAAGTGCGACAGGAAGTGTACAAACTGATGCGCTTCTGGCTCGACAAAGGAATTGATGGTTTTAGAATGGATGTGATTCCATTTATTTCTAAGCGAATGGAATTTTTGGATACGAATCAAAGTGATTTTGGAAAAGTAATAGAAGACGTGTATGCCAATGGTCCAAAAGTGCATGATTATATTCAGGAAATGTACCGCGAAGCACTCGCACCGTATGACGTGATGACCGTGGGCGAAGGCTCTGGCATTCCACCGCATCTGGCAAATTTATATGTGGGCAGCGACCGCAAGGAATTGAGCATGATTTTTCACTTCGGGCACATGGGCATTGACCACGGTGCAGGTGGCAGATTCGATCCAAAAACGTGGCAACTGGCAGATTTTAAACGCATTTTTAAGGAATGGAACGAAGCGATTGGCGAGGTCGGTTGGGTAAATGTTTTTTTGGATAATCATGATTTTCCACGCATGGTTTCGCGTTTTGCAAATGACCAAGAATATCGAACGGAATCAGCAAAATTATTGGCAACCTTGCTGCTCACGATGTGCGGAACGCCTTGTATTTATTATGGGAGTGAAATTGGAATGACGAATATTATGCTTGATAATTGGGAGGAAGTGCAAGACATTGAAGCGAAAAACGCTTACAAAGCCGCTCAAGAAAAAGGAACAGATATTACACAATTATTACAAAAAGTGAATAAAAATGGTCGGGACAACGCCCGCACACCCATGCAGTGGGACGACAGCCTTCATGGGGGTTTTACGACGGGTATGCCTTGGCTCAAAGTCAATCCAAATTATACGAAAGTAAATGTTGCAGAATCATTACAAAACCCAAATTCTATCTTTTATTATTATCAAAAATTATTACAATTACGCAAAGCGAATCCAACTTTAATTTATGGTAATTATGAAATGTTAGCAACTACAAAAGAACAACTTTTCGCTTACCGCCGCTGGGACTCGGATGGCGAATTTTATATCTTCTTGAATTTCAGTTCCAAAGCAATAGATAATATTTTCTTACCAACCGACAAAAAACTGGAAGTCTTTATTTCCAATTATCAACCCGACCCGATTTTCCTAAAACCTTGGGAAGCAAGAGTTTATAAAGTAATAAGGTGAATTGTGATGGGTGAGTAGTGATCCAGTCATACATCACCCTATGAACCCTTTGCCTTATCACCCCTTTTCCGCCAATAAAATGCCAATGCCGCGCCTGAAATTAAGTGCCATACGCCCCACCACGCCGCTATCATCGCCATACCGCCCAAGCCATTGAAAAAATTGAAAATTAAAATCAAGCCCAAACCAGAGTTGTGAATGCCCGTTTCAAACGCAATCGCTTTCGCATCATACAATGGTAAGCGATTCAATTTTGCAAACGAATAACCTAATAATAACGCCAATCCATTATTTACCAATACAATAAAAAATACAAGGTGTAAATAATTGGTAATATTATCCCAATTGCCGTAAATAGCAACGATGACAAATCCGAAAAAAATAAGTAGAGATAATACTTGCACGGGCTTGAGCAAGCGTTTGGTAAATGTGGGGAAGCGATAATTTAATAACATTCCAATAATCAATGGAATTAAAATCAATTTCACCGTCGTTCCTATCATGTCCAACGGCGATACATATATTTCTTGTTGAAACTCCTTACCGCCTGGAATTAAGGGCGTAAGTAAAGAAAATAATAAAGGAGTAGTTATTATTGCCATCAAAGTAGACATGGAAGTCATTAATACCGACAACGCGACATTTCCCTTAGCCAAGTGCGTTGCAAAATTTGACACATTCCCACCTGGACACACACTCACCAGCAGCATTCCCAGTGCGATGGAAACCGGCGGTTTGAATAGAAAAATCAGTCCAATCGTAAGTAGTGGCAACAAAATAATTTGAGAAATAAAACCCACAATTGGTATTTTCGGCTGGCGATATAACATTTTGAAATGGTCTATTTTTAAATCAAGCGCCACACCAAACATGAGAAAAGCGAGGCAGAAATTGAGCAGGGTCAATTGCTCTGGGTTAAAGTTCACTTGTACATTGTCTATCATATAATGGAGGATAGGAGGATGGGAAGATAGGAAAGCACGTTTTCCCGTTTTACCATGCTCATTTAATATCAAAAGTAAAAATTTCTTTTATAACTTCGTCGCTCTTCGCGGCAACACCAAAATTGAAAACATGAAACTACTTTTCTTATTTATTTCAAATATTGTAATTATCACTAATTTATTTACACAATCAAATTCCGATAAAATCAAAAAACTCGTCGAAGCCGACTATCCTTATCTGGAAAAACTATATCTGCATTTACACCAAAATCCAGAATTATCCTTTTATGAAATTAATACCGCCAAGCGCATGGCGGACGAGCTGCGTACCTTAGGCTTTGAAGTGACGGAAAAAATTGGAGGCAACGGCATCGTCGGCGTATTAAAAAATGGCGCAGGTCCTACCATCATGGTGCGCACCGATATGGATGCCCTGCCAATCTTGGAAGAAACGGGTTTGGCGTATGCCAGTAAAGTAAAAACGAAGGACGAACTCGGCGCGGAAGTGAGCGTAATGCACGCCTGCGGACACGATACGCACATGACCTCATGGGTAGGCGCAGCCCGCAACTTGTCGAAAATGAAAAGTGACTGGAAAGGCACGCTTGTTTTCGTCGGGCAACCCGCAGAGGAGCGCAACGGCGGCGCAAAAGCCATGCTGGACGCGGGTTTGTTTCAAAAATTTGGCAAACCGAACTACGTCCTCGCCTTACACGCAGCGCCCAACGTGCCAGCCGGAAAAATTGGCGTAAAGTCAGAATACAGCTTTGCATTTACCGATTTTATGGACATCACAGTGTACGGTCAGGGTGGGCATGGCGCATATCCGCACAACACGATTGACCCAGTGGTGTTGGCTTCCAAAATTATAATGACATTGCAAACGATTGTGAGTCGAGAAATTTCACCATTAGAACCGGCAGTCGTGACGGTCGGCTCTATTCATGGCGGTACAAAAGGCAATATTATTCCAAATGAAGTAAAAATGGAATTGACAATGCGTTGTTTCAATGACGAAGTTCGGAATGATATTATTGAAAAAATAAAACGAATCTGTACAGGTGAGGCAATGGCAGCGGGCTTGTCGGAAGATAAATATCCGAAAATGACCTTGAAAAATGAATATTGTCCTTCTGTTTATAATGAACCGCAATTGACCGCTCGCTTGAAAACCGTTTTTCAAAATACGATTGGCAAAGACAATGTCATGGATGTACCGCCGACGATGGCAGGCGAGGATTTTAGCTACTTTGGCAGAACGGCAGAAAAAATTCCAACCTGTATCTTTTGGCTTGGCGCGGTAGAACCAAAATTGCTGGAAGCCGCACAAAAAGGCGAAGTACCCATGCCGGGTTTACATACTTCTACATTCGCACCCGTACCCGAACCAACTTTGAAAACGGGTTCTATTGCAATGACCGCCGCGATTTTGGAATTATTACAAAAGAAATGAGGTTTTTAAATGATGTTTAGTAATGCTTAAAAAATAACCTCCCGATTTAAAAGGTCCTAGTAAACGGGAGAGCGGTACTTTTACATTTTACATTCAATATTTTAAATTTTGCGGTTTACTTAGTGTTTTTGTGTTAAAGTGTTTAGATAAGCCCTACAAATATATAAACACACAAACATATTGAATTATGAACAAAACTTTGACGCTGACTTTAAATCCTGCCCTCGATAAAACCACTTCTGTAGAAAAATTAGAGCCAGAAGCCAAGCTGCGCTGTGATTTGCCAAAATACGAACCCGGCGGCGGCGGCATCAATGTATCACGCGTACTCAAGCGCTTGGGCGGCGACTCCACAGCCGTATTTGCAGCAGGTGGCGAACCAGGGAAAATGTTAGAAAAGTTATTGCACGAAGCGGACGTTCGCACACAATGCTTCGCTACCAAAGGCGGGACGCGCGAGAATCTCACCGTCTCGGTAAAAGCGACCCAGCGACAATACCGTTTTGTAATGCCCGGTGCGGAATTAGAAGCTCCAGAGTATCAAGCATTTTTAGATTATTTTGAACAGAATACACCCGATTGGTTAATCGCAAGTGGCAGTTTGCCGAAAGGCGTACCTGATGATTTTTATGCACAATTATCCAAAATTGTACAAGCTAAAAACGGCAAATTCGTATTAGACACCTCCGGCGAAGCCCTCACAAAAGCAGTAGAAACTGGCGTTTTTTTAATTAAACCCAACCTCAAAGAACTCAGCGTGCTGGCTGGAAAAGAACATTTGAGCGGCATGGAACCGGAAGAATTAGCGATGGAATTAATCGAATCTGGCAAGTGTGAAATTGTAGTCGTGTCGCTCGGTCCGCGGGGCGCCTTCATGGCAACTCAAAAAGGAATTGAACACGTCATCCCACCAACCGTTATTGTGAAAAGCACAGTTGGCGCGGGGGACAGCATGGTAGCAGGCATGGTGTGGGCGCTCACGCAAGATTGGGATTATAAAAAAGTATTGCAATATGGCGTTGCTTGCGGCACCGCTACTACGATGAATGAAGGTACAGAATTGTGTCATAAAGAGGATGTGGATCGGATTTTTGAAATGATTGGTAAGAAGGGAGGATAGGAGGATAGGAGGATAGGAGGACGGGAGGATAGGAGGATGTTTGAACTATGATTTTTTTGATTTATATGATTCGCTAACAACTTTGCGCCCTCTGCGACTCTGCGGTAGAAAAAAATGCCGTGCGGGAAATGTCTTAACTGTGATTTTTTTAATTTGTATGATTTATATGATTCGCTCATACTTTGCGCCCTCTGCGAAAAGCCGCTGCGCACTCTGCGGTTAAAAAATGCTATGAGTGCCCAAGAAGCAAGCGAATCCCAAACTTTAAACTCTTTCACCCGTTCCCAAAAATAGTAGCAATCAAAAATATCTTAATATCAAAATATCTTAACACAAACACATGATCAACTGGGGCATCATCGGACTCGGTAGAATCGCGCATACCTTTGCGAAAGACCTTGCCATTGTAGAAAATACGCACTTGCAAGCCGTGGCTTCCCGCTCGCTCGGACGCTCCAAGGAATTTGCGGACCAATACAACGCACCTTATTATTATGGCAGTTATGAGGAAATCGTGACTTGCCCGGAGTTGGATATAGTCTACGTTGCTACGCCGCATCCCTCGCACCATCCTAATACGATTGCGTGTTTGCGTGCTGGCATTCCCGTGCTGTGTGAAAAGCCCTTTGCCATCAACTTGCGCGAAGCCCGCGAAATGGTGAAAGTCGCCCACGACAACCAAGTTTTTCTAATGGAAGCAATGTGGACGCGGTTTTTGCCACACCTTCAAAAAGCGGTAGAACTCATTAATCAGGGTGCAATTGGCAAATTACGCTCTGTAAAAGCAAATTTAGGTTTTCAACCACCCTTCGAGCCGGAAGGACGAATGTTCAACTTGGAACTTGGCGGCGGCGCGCTGCTCGACATAGGCGTGTATCCTACTTTTCTGTCGGTCTTGTTATTGGGCAAGCCGGATATTGTAAAAGCAGTTTCTTACATCGGAACGACGAATGTGGACGAAGACACGAGTGCATTATTTTTGTACGATGATGGTCGAATGGCGCAGATTCATTCAAGTATCCGCTACCTTACTGGAAATGATGCGATTATTTATGGTGAAAAAGGAAATATTCATTTGCAATCCGTGTGGAATGAAGCAAGTTGGTTGACGTTGAATTTGAATAATCAAGCACCACAGGAATTCAAATTTGACCTGAAAGGACAAGGTTTTTATTTACAAATCCAAGAAGTGATGAACTGCCTGCAAAACGGCAAAAAAGAAAGCGATACACTCCCCTTGGATTTTAGCCTGGCGATAATGGAAACGCTCGACCGTATTCGCAGAAGTGCCGAGATGGAATATCCACAGGATAAGGACGTATTGGTTTCGGATAAGAGGTGACATCTCCAAACCAATCCCCTATTTTTGGCAATAGCCGACAATTCCTACCAAAAAATACTCGAAAGTGCGTCGAAAAACGAGAAAATTCTTAATTTGACCCCTCGGACAGCATCAAACTAAAATACAACCCCACACACATTGAAATCACATACTTTTAAATCCATAATTTCTTACTTAAAAAAATCAACGTATGACGAATTTTACTAAAATAAGATTTAAATCATTTGTAATTGGCGTAGTAGCATTATTGGCAGCTTCTACCTGGACTACTACTCTTCAGTCACAGACCGAGTACACGCTCACTATTACAACACCAGCAAGTGTAGCAGGCAATTATGCACTCATAAATGCATCTTTTGGACCAGCAGCTTGTTCAACTGATACCGTCAGAGGCGCATTGGCATTAGGTACTGACTCTACCGGAAGTTCGCTTGCTTGCAACCGTATCTTGAATGATTTAACTGGAAAGATTGTTCTAATAGATAGAGGGGCTTGCGATTTCACTTTGAAAGTACGCAATGCGCAGGCAAGAGGAGCAGTAGCAGTTATTATCATCAACAACGCTGCCAATGGTGGTGGGATTTTCATTCCGGGTGGCGCATCCAGTTTGGTCACTATTCCTGCATTTGGCATAACGCTTGCAAATGGAAATGCGCTTAAAGCAGCATTAACAAGTGGCGTGAATGGTGTGATCTCTCGAGATGATATAGTAGATGCCGGTACAGATATTGTTGTTTGGGGAGATACGCCCGGCGAAGGTGATTTTGCAGGCGGTTTGAATGGTTGGACTTCCAATACGATTTCCTGTTTTGGTCCAGGTCCTGATACGACCAAAGTGTGGCGCTGGAGTGCTGATGGTAGTGCGCAGGGAGGTTGTACAGATGCTGTCCTTTCTTCTCCTACTCGTTGTAATGGCATCGTTGTATTTGAATCCGATTTTTATGACAATGGCGGTTCAGCTTGCGATGCTACTGTTTTTGGAAAAGGACCTTGTCCGTCTCCGCAAGTAGGAGAACTAACTTCTCCCAACATAAATGTGAGTACCTCCAATTCTCCCAATGATTTTGTACTCCGATTTTATCAATCTACGCGCAGTTTTACCGACAACCAATACTTAATTGCATGGTCAAGTGATAACGGTACGACTTGGGATACAACGGAGATAAATGCCGATATCACTGCAAACAATTCCAGCCCGGTGCCTTCCATTCAGAGAGTAGACCTCACGGGTACTGCTGGTGCAGATAGCCTGCGGGTAAAATTCATTTGGAATGCCAACTATTATTACTGGGCAATTGACGACATTCAAATCGTGGAGAAAGAAGCAAATAACCTACGCGTGAATCCATTTTTTGCGATACCGCAAAATGCAGCTACGCCACTGGCATTTGTAGAGCCCATCGGTTTCCTTGCGGATATTCAAAATGTAGGTACTGCGGCACAAACAAATGTAAATCTGAATGTAAGTATCGAGAATCAGCAAGGAGCCGAAGTTTTCTCTACGGATTTGTCTTACGGAAGTGTACCGGCAGGAGCTTTGATTGAAAATCGTCGTTTCCCACAGCAATTTACACCTACTGTTAGAGGCACTTACTTTGGCACTTATAATATTGACGCGACCGCTACTGATTCCGATACCAGCAATAATTCACAAGACTTTACATTCATTGTTACAGATACTTTATTCTCTAAAGACTTAGCAGGACCAAGCACTGCTTTACAACCAGCTGCTGATGCAAGCTGGGATGCCAATGAACCCCATAGCTGGGCTTGGGGGCAGTACTATTATGTACCCAACGCCGGTAATAATTATATCCGCAGCGTTTCTTTCGGTATTACTGCGGATAGCACTGTAGCAGGAGAGGAAATCTTGATCAATATCTACAAATGGTTGGATGACACTAATGAAGATGAGCAGGCAGATCCAGATGAACGTCTTTCCTTGGATTTCGCCACGTACACCATCAAAGGTACCGAAAGAGCGGGTACACTCATTACAGTGCCTTTCCCAGATGCTGGGGCTGCGCCTGTAAAATTGGAAAATAACACGGCTTATCTCGTCATGATTGAATACTATGCCGTTAATAATGATAACTTCTTCATTGCCGCTACGGATGAAATAGATTATGCTGCCATGATATTATTGAATAGGGATTCACTCATGCGTCCTCGCTATGCCGGTATGTTGGGTGTAAATGGCAATTTGGATGAGGAGCCATACAGCACCGTCGGTTTTGGCGATGGTACCGGTAATGTTTATCGTATACAGCCAGTGGTACGTATGTCGGTAGGCGCTGCGCTTACGGCTACCAAAGAAGTGAATCTATTAGATAACAAATTTAATGTATTCCCGAATCCAACTTCGGATATTTTGAATGTACAATTGAACTTGGATCAGCAGGCAAAAACGGCGAATGTGCGCCTCTATGACCTATCTGGTAGAATGTTGCAGCAGTGGAGCTACGACAACATCCAGAAAGAGCGTTTCCAGTACAACCTACAAAATCTGAATAGTGGTACGTACTTCCTGCAAGTCATCACGGAGGAAGGCGCAGGTACGAAGAAGTTTACGATAGCGAAGTAATAGTGAAAAAATTAATAATTAATAATGAAGTCCGTCGAATAAATTCGTAGGAATTGTCAGCTGTCGCGGTTTCATTTTTTCATTATTCATTATAGAAAATTTGGGAGAGTGGACTTTTCTGCTCTCCCTTTTTTTTAGAATAAAAATCTTCCCATGCTATTTAAAAAACTCGAAGATATTACGCCCTTCATTGCCGGTGATGCTACCCTCCTCCGCGAGTGGTTACACCCAAAAAATGACGAAGTTGAATTACCATACAGCCTTGCCTTTGCAGAAGTAGCGCCAGGTGCTGCCTCGCTACCACATACCCTCCAGACCAGTACCGAAGTTTATATCGTATTAGAAGGAGAAGGCATCGCGCATATCGGCGACCAGATACAACGCATCCACGCAGGCGAATTGATTGTCATTCCCGCCGGAGCCAAGCAATTTATTGAAAACACAGGCGTTCCTACTTTAAAATTTTTGTGCATCGTGTCCCCGCCCTGGGCAAAGAAAGATGAAATAGTTTAATTGAAATATTGAAATGTTGAAATAATTTTTCATTTTAATTTTTATAAACTACTCTAAATCAAGCAAAAAGCGGCTGGCATCTGGCATCTCCATAGCTGGCATCTCATTTACCCTTTACTTTTTCCAAATATTGAACTATCTTTATTCCACGGGCATAGTACGACATTTTCGCCAAAATCCGACATATTCAAATAAAGTTATCTGTGAATTGGGATTTGTGATTTGCGCCGCCGTTTCACCAGTCACAATTCACCAATCCCGACTCACAAATCCCAAATAACAAATCACCAATAGCCACTATGAAAATACTTCAACTCTGCAAAAAATTTCCCTATCCCTTGAAAGACGGTGAGTCCATCGCGGTCAATAGCATAAGCAAATCTTTACATGAACTGGACTGTGAAGTAACGCTATTGGCGATGAATACAATAAAGCACTATTTTGATATAAATAACTTGCCGAACAATTATAATCACTATGAAAATATTCACACGGTATCTATTGACAATCGGGTAAAACCCCTTGCCGCTTTTCTAAATCTTTTCTCTAAAAAATCTTACCACATCGCACGTTTTGAATCGGCTGCGTTTCGGAAACAATTAATTCAGCTTTTACAAACCAAGGAATTTGATTTGATTCAATTAGAATCGCCGTATCTCGCGCCTTATATTCCCACGATTCGCCAGTATTCCAAAGCAAAAATTGCGATGCGCTCGCACAATGTGGAGCATGAAATTTGGCAGCGCGTTACCGAAAATACTCGGTTTTTGCCAAAAAAATGGTATTTGAATCATTTGACTAAAAAACTGCAACGCTACGAAATCGAGCAATTGAAAAATTATGATTTGCTGGTCGCCATCACCCAACGAGATTTGAATAAACTACAATTTTTAGGTTATAATAATGCAGCAGTCGTGGCTCCTGTCGGCGTGAATAGCACGGATTATCCAAGTCATTTCAAAAGTTTTGACACAGCATTATCGCTGGGTTTCATTGGCTCGCTCGACTGGATGCCCAATCAAGAAGGCTTGCGCTGGTTTTTGGACAACGTTTGGTCAAAACTATCTAATTATTTTCCGACGCTTACATTCCACATCGCTGGTCGGAATGCACCCCCTTGGCTTCAGCAGTTACAGTTAAAAAATGTCGTCTTCCACGGAGAAGTGCCTGATGCTCCGCTATTTATAAATCAACATTCTATCATGGTCGTTCCGCTGTTTTCTGGCAGCGGTATGCGCGTGAAGATAGTGGAAGGGATGGCGTTAGGTCGCGTAGTCGTCACCACAAGTATGGGTTTGGAGGGGATTGACGCACATCACGGGCAGGAAGTATTGATTGCGGACACGGCAGAATCTTTTATAAAAGCCATTACACTTTGCCAGAATGATATTACCTTTGCCCGGCAAATCAGTGTACAGGCACGAAATTTTGTTTTGCAACAATATGACAATCAAGCGATTGCCTCGCAATTAGTACAGGCTTACGCTCAATTGTTGCCAACAGCTTCGGAAGCCCTCCAATTATTGGAAGTTTAAATGTTGAATGTTTAATTTTTAATGTGTCACATTCAACATTGAGCATTAAAAATTAAAAACTGCGTGAAACTTGTTGTAATTACCTCCCGTTTCCCTTACCCGCTCGAAAAAGGCGACAAACTCCGGTTATATCATCAAATCAAGGAATTAAGTAAAAATCATCAAATTACACTCATTGCATTAAGCGAACACTTCGTTCCATTCGAGCACATTAAACATTTACAATATTTTTGTGCAAACATTCACATCCTGCGGCTTCGTAAATGGCATATTCTTTTCAATTTGATACGCGGTTTCTTAATAAGAATGCCATTACAAGTGAGTTATTTCTATGCCCCTTATTTAAAAAAAACGATTCAAAATTTTATACAATCGGCACAGCCCGACCATGTTTATTGTCAATTGATACGCATGGCTCCTTATGTCAGCGATTTAAATAATCCGAAAACCTTAGATTTTCAAGATGCTTTTTCCGCCGGAATGCGCCGCCGTACCCAACAGTCTCCTTTTTGGTTAAAATGGTTTTTCCAATTGGAAACCAAGCGATTACAAAATTATGAACAGGCAGTTTTTGAAAAATTTACACACTGCACCATTATCTCCCAACAAGACCAAGCCGCTTTACAGATTCCAAATAAAGAGCAAATTACCATTGTTCCGAATGGCGTAGATATAAATTTTTTTCAACCCAATATAAGCACTGCAAGAAGTTATGATCTCGTCTTTGTCGGCAATATGGGCTACCATCCAAACGTAGAAGCGGTAAAATTTTTAGTACACGAAATATTACCAATTATAAAAATCCATTTACCGAATGTAAAATTGCTCATCGCAGGCGCACGTCCAACAGCAGCCGTCAAAAATTTGGCAAGCGAAAATGTATACATTTCCGGTTGGGTTGGCAATATTCTCACTGCGTATCAAAGTGCTAAATTATTCATCGCTCCGCTATTTTTGGGAAGCGGACAGCAAAATAAAATTCTCGAAGCGATGGCTTGCGGATTGCCTTGCATTACCACGCCACAAGTAAACAATGCTATTCACGCCAGTGTTAATGAGACGATATTTATTGCCGAAAAAGCGGAGGAATTTGCTACCCTTGCTGTTAATTTATTAAATGACAACGTTTTACGCGAACGCATCGGCGAACAAGCTCGACAATTTGTAGAGCAGCGTTTTGGTTGGCAGTCGGCTACCGCTATTTTGGAGCGTTTATTTAATAATAGCACTGACCTTCAGTCGGTTTAAGAACAAAATAATATTAATATGTACTTTTCTTCAAATGATACTATGGAGTACGTTGAAACAGATACGAACGATACTTTTCAATTAAATACCATCGAAGAAGCAATTGATGACATCCGTGATGGCAAGGTGATCATCGTGGTAGATGACGAGGACCGCGAAAATGAAGGTGATTTCATCTGTGCTGCCGAAAAGATAAGTCCAACCATTATCAACTTCATGGCAACCCATGGACGAGGTTTGATTTGTACGCCGATAGACGAGCGACGCGCCGATGAGTTAGAATTAAATATGATGGTTTCTTCTAATACGGCACTGCACGAGACGGCTTTCACGGTTTCGATTGACTTGATTGGACGTGGCTGCACCACCGGCATTTCGGCTTATGATCGCTCCACAGCAATTAAAGCAATGACGGATCCGAACATTAAAGCCAGTGATTTCGCGCGTCCGGGACATATTTTTCCGCTGCGAGCGAAAACGGGGGGCGTGTTACGCAGAACGGGTCACACCGAAGCAGCAACTGATTTGGCAAGGCTGGCAGGTTTTTCTCCGGCGGGTGTTTTGGTAGAAATTTTGAATGAAGACGGTACGATGGCGCGTTTGCCGGAATTGATTGAAGTTGCCAAAAAACATGATTTAAAAATCATTTCTATTAAAGATTTGGTAGCCTATCGAATGCTCACCGAGCGCCTTATTACACGAGAGTTAAATGTTATAAAAAATACAAAACATGGCGAATTTGAAATCATCGCTTACCGTGACCACACCACGCAAGATGTACACCTCGCCATTAAAAAAGGACATTGGCACACGGACGAACCCGTACTCGTGCGCGTCCATTCTTCGAGCGAGACGGGCGATATCGTCGGTTATTTGTTTGAAGACTACGGTACACAGCTCGAAAAAGCGATGGAAATGATTGCCCACGAAGGTAAAGGTATCGTACTTTATATGCACCAAAGTGGTAATAGAGATTTGATTTTGAACTACTTACGATCTTTGGGGCAAGAAACGGAACGTGCCTCGGATATGTCGCAACGCGATTTTGGCATCGGCGCGCAAATACTGCGGGATTTAGGGGTGACCAAAATTCGATCCATTACCAACCATCCGCGTCGGCGTGTGGGTTTGATTGGCTATGGATTAGAAATTGTGGAGAATGTGGAGTTGTAATGGACGCACTGTTTTCTTAATAATTGTTAATATTGCAATTGTCGGATATTAGCAAATCGCGTTAACTGTATATTAAGTTTGGCTTTTTACTTGCGCTTTTCTTTTTTTGACCCTATATTTGCAATAACAATATTTGTACTACCTCTGATTACTATCTCACACACATCAATTTTCACTAATTATTAAACAATTGTAGTGATTTAGCCACTTCTGGCTAAACTGGGTATCTTTTTGTCTTTAAAGCTGCGCAATGCAGCATTAGGAATAGTAATCATTTATTTTATCATTTTTTAAATTGTTTGTATCATGCAATCATTCCAAAAACTATTTGCAATTTTTATCCTGCTAACGGCATTTACGCTCCAAGCGAGCGCACAATTAGAGGTAGCTACTAACGGTAAAGTAAAACTTGGAAACCCTCGCCCCGGCGACGACACGAACAACGAGACAACGGTAAACGCATTTGGTGTAGGAACCGACCCTTTTCGGATCGGCGCTAGAATCTCTTTTGGTGACTATGGAGCTTCCAGTACAGGCGGTTCAAATATATTCATTGGTGAATATAGTGCTACCAGTACAGGCGGTTC
>Ga0163147_10000054_pt1 | contig 145647 bp, 125 predicted proteins | sample OliLakLV19MP6G1_FD_148597 | JGI IMG/M metagenome (GOLD analysis project Ga0163147, IMG submission 148597) | Freshwater microbial mat bacterial communities from Lake Vanda, McMurdo Dry Valleys, Antarctica- Oligotrophic Lake LV.19.MP6.G1 | ecosystem: Environmental > Aquatic > Freshwater > Lake... | reverse complement strand
CCCTCTTCTCCGCTGACGCTGGGCAAATATTTAACCCAACCCATGACACGACCACAAAAGAAGGAAAAACTAGAAACGCCAGACTTTTTATATATAGACACAGCGGCACAACTACACGACGCCATTCACAGGCTGAGGCAACAGCCGACCTCCACAAGCCGCACGATCGATACAGAAACCACAGGTGTGCAGCCCTTTGTGCACCGGTTGAAAGTGATCCAAATCGGCGTTCCAGGTCTGCCTGTGTACGTGGTTCAAATCGAGCGAATCGCCCAAAGCGAGTGGGGACCGTTGCGAGAGTATTTGGCGGAACCAATACCTAATATTCTGCAGAACGCGAAATTTGACCTCAAAATGCTTTCAGCAGAGGGACTGCCGCTCGCAGGACCAATCGTCGACACGCTACTCCGAAGCAAAATTTACCACTTAGGGAATCGAAAAATTAACCACAAGCTTGAGTTGTTGGCTGACTACTGGTGCGATCTTATAATCGACAAAACGGAGCAAAAGTCCTTTGTAGCAGACGAGAGCTATGAACCGTTGAATCCAGAGCAGCGAAATTATGCGGCTGTAGACATTAGCGCCACAACAAAGGTGGAAACAGAGCTCACAAAAGCAATCCAAGGACGGCAGCTCAAACGACCTGGTATTGTGGCTCACGTCGCCCGCGAAGAGAGCTTTTTGACGTTACTAGCAAAACTTGAAAACCAGGGAGTGCTGGTCGATCCAGTTGCTGTAGAAGCGCTTGCAACAGCAATTAAAGCCACAATGGAGTGGATCGAAGCGCAACTCTCCCCAATCCTGCAACCCAACTTACAGCAGCTCAAACTGCAACTGGGACGCAAACCGGCTTTTACTCCCAGTCAATTAATAGAGGAGCAAGTAATTGCAGCGTTTCAACTTGAAAATGCTGAGACAAAAACCTTGCTAAGGGCGGTTCACAAGCCGCCGCTCGTAAAATTGGTTTTACAGCATGAGTCCTTGTGGAGACAGTTAGACGCTTGTGCCGAACTGCTGAAGAAACGCAACTCCCACACCGGAAGGTGGCACCCTGATCATGCCCAAATTGAAAATTTGCAGGGATCTCTGGGGCCGTCAAAACTCAAAATTGAGCTATTGGAACGGCTCACAGAAAGTTGGCAGCAAGAACCGCTTTCCCTACTGCAACCAGACGAAGGCTGCCGGTTCCTCAAAGTCAGCTTTCCCGATCTGGAACTAATTTTGCTGGCGCACTACTCCAAAGATCCGACTTTATTACAAGAGCTTGCAGGAGAGTCGCCCATTGAAATTCTGGCGGCGTCGATCGCAACAGCCGGACTGTCAGTAGAGTCTTACACAGACACCTTTCTTGCTAGAGCGCTTTGGTGGGGTGTTGGGGTGCTAAACCAGAAAAGCATTTATTTGCAGTCGTGGTGTTTTAGTGAACTTGGGTTAATACTCAACGCACAGCAAACCAAAGCGCTGCAAAGCTTAATCCCTCAAAAATATGCAAGACTAGCGGCTTTCCAAGCCAGGGTTGGAAACTCGGACTTTAAACTGAGAAGCACGATCCTCGGAGCAATTAGGCTCGGGGACGAGTCTTCGCCGAAGGACCTGCGCAATTTCTATATTTGGTCGTCGTTCAGCGAGCTCCTCAAGCTAGCAGCCTCAGCGCTCGAACCGTACTGCAGCGTAACCAACAGCCGAGTAGCGTTTATGGGCGAACAAAGCCTCCTGCTGGAAGTTCCAGAAGCGCAAGGAGCAGCACTCACTGAAGCAGTGCTAACAACGCTGGTCGAGCAGTTCAGCTTGCACTGCCCAGCAATCGCGGTCGCGATCGAAGTCACGGCTCTTCCAAAATAATTGCAAAGCTTCGCAAAAACTTTTGGGTAGCACAACAGCGGTAAAAGCCACAGCCGGAGGAAGGGCTTTCACGCTCCTCCCCCTCCTCTCTAGAGACCAGGTCAAAAGAAGACACGTCCCAAGCTGTCCCGTAAGTGTCCCAATGCGTCCCAAGCTGACCGAAAACGTCCCTGATTATCCCAAGCTGTCCTAAATTGTCCCAACGCGTCCCAAGCTGACCGAAAACGTCCCTGCTTGTCCTAAATCGTCCCAACGCGTCCCAATGCGTCCCAAGCTGACCGAAAACGTCCCAACCTGGGACTGACTTAAACCAATCGTCAACCAATTTCTCACTAGCAACCATGAAACCAATCGGACACGCCTTGACCCTACAGCTACTGCAGAAAGCCTTGGAGGAGCAACGTATTCACAACAGTTACCTCTTCGTAGGCAGCGACGGTATTGGCAAACGGACACTAGCACGCTGGTTTGCAGAGCGGTTGCTGTACGTACGCGGTAAACGTCAATTGCCCCTGAACGGGCACCCTGACTTCTACACTCTGGCACCGCTCGACACCGAGACCGCTTTGCGTGGCACAGTCAAAATTGAGGCAGTGCAAGCCCTGATTGGTTATTTGCGCCAACAGCCGTTGATCAGCACTCGCAGCGTCATACTGCTGGATCAGGCAGACGCCTTAACAACCAGTGCGGCGAACGCGTTGCTCAAGACACTGGAAGAGCCACGCAAAGCGGTCTTATTACTGACCACAGACCAACCCGAAAAGGTGCCCACAACAATCCGATCACGCTGCCAGATCTATTACCTACAGACGCTTTCAGAGTCGGAGTGCCGAGCTGTGTTGGCACCATTCGTCAGTCAAGTACCAGCCACGTTAATGGCACTGGCACCCGGTCAACCAGGTCAAATCCTCCAGCATAGCCGCATAGTTAACTCACTGGAGGCCGTGAGAGCCGCACTGCAACAGGGCTGCCACGCCCCACACGAGTGTTTGGGGTTGTCACAAAGTCTGAAGCCGCTGACGCAAACACAGCAGGTTTGGCTCCTCCAGTGGTGGCAGCGTTCGCTGTTTGACCAACCACACCTGTTGGAGCGCTTTGACCAATCGATCACCCAGCTTCAGCAGCACGTACAACCACAGCTTGTATGGGACGTCCTTTTGCTCCAACTCCGTGACCACGGCGTGTTGACGCTGGACTTACCAGCAGCAGTCGACCTGCAGTCACCAATACCCGTCACCGCCCCTCTAGAAGTAGAGCCAGACGTCGCCCGACCAACAGCAAAAAGCAGCCAGACCCGGAAGTCCAACGGCTCAACGAAAACAAAAAGCAAGCCTACTATAGCAGCAACCCCAGAAGACAGCACCGAAGCCGTCGTCGAACCAGTCAAAACTGCAACAGGTGTGAAGCAGCACAGCTTGTTTGCCAAACGACCTACTGGTAACTCATAAGCTTGTGCTGCTTCCAGAAGGTGATTAGGCTGTTCAAGACGCCCCGTAAATTCCCTTCCTGTAGCTCTAAAGCCACGCGCTGCATGTAGACCTCAATTTGCTCACGCTCAGCGACACCACAATAACTGGTGTAACGGGCAAGCGCCTGACGGTAGTCAGCTATAGCAGCAGGCTTCTGACCCATAGTCAGTAGCAGTTCTGCTCGCTTCAAGTAAGCAGCCACGGTAGGTTCAAGCGCAATGAGGTTGTTCAGGTCAGCGATCGCGCGCTGAGGAGAGTGCTTGGTCAGCAGTGCCGCCCGTGCTTGGTAGACGTCAGCAAAGCGAGGGTCAAGCTTAAGTGCGCAACCAAAGTCTTGCAAAGCCAGACTAGTGGACGGATTTGTCCAGACGCCTCGCGCCATGCCAGCAAAAGCCAAGCCCCGGTGGTAGTAGGGTTCAGCCCAGTTGGGACGGGAATCAATCACAATGTTTAGTGCTGCTTTGGCTTGCTCGTAAGCAGGCTCAGGCAGCGTGTCTGTTGTCCCAGGCAGTGCAGGCACGGTATTGGCATAAAGGAGCTTGAGCGCGAAGTTAAACCACACTCTCGGTCCACCTTCTGACTCACTAAAACTAAGAAACACAGCTAGCACCTCCTCAAAGCGTGCACTATATCTAGTACAAAAATACTAAGTCAGACAATTTTAGCGCAGCATTTCATGAGTGGAGCAACCTGCCCAAGTTTTTCCTGTAACCACTGGCTCAGTGCTCCCTTGCGCTCCCTTCCCCTGCCCTCTCACCTGCGACCGTTGCAGGGGCTATCGCCCCATGTACGCAACGTTCAGTTCAGGAACAAACCATGTCAAACCGTAAAACTGCCGACACTGCTCAATGCGACTCTTCGGCTCTGTCGATCGCTCAAGACCTCGTCTTTAATCCCACTTACGGCAAGAGTATTGAAGAGGTCGAGACAGCGCAAGCCCTTTACAAGCTGTATAACAGCCTGCGGTACGGCTTCAAGAGCATGCTGATCGGTTTCATAAACGACCGGCAGTACCTCCAAGTAAGAGATCAGTTGCCCCGTCGAGACAGTGAATCACCAGAAGCACTAGCTGAGTACAAAGAGGCACGGAAGCGTTTGATCTACACCCCAGTCAAACTGGCGGTTGAGGCGTTTATGGAGCAGAACTTGCAAACGGCAGGTACAGAAGCTGAGTGGCTCAGGGGTTACGGTACAAACAGTGAGAGTACGATTCGTGCCCTCATTGAGCGGCTGTTAGACCTTGCCGTGGAACGTTATTGGGCAGAAGTGCAGCTCAACCCAGACTCAGAGAAACGGCAGCCGGAAATGATCAAGGTGAGACTGGAAGACGGTGAAGCCATTGCGGTCACGCCGGAAGAGCAACGGAAGTACATGCGCCAATGCTTGCTGAGACTCAATCAGCAAGAGCTTGACGCCAAACAGCGGCAGTTTGGCGATCGCACAAACACGCACAACCAAAACCACATTGACACGGTTATGGCGCGAGGCGGCGCTGTCGCCAGACCTGGTGCTTCTAACTTCGTCGTCACAGACACAGAAACGCTCGGTCAATACGCTATTGTGAGCCTCGACTTCAACAGCAGTCAGTGGGAGTGTCTCGCACGCATTCGCAACCAGCAAAGTAGCTTTAAGTATGCTGACGAGCAACGGAAGGTCGCTCCTCCAGGCGTACTCATACGAGCGTTCCGCGATGCCCAGAACGAGTTCCCGCTAGGGAAAGTCGGGACGCTGCAAGACATGGACGCGAAGTGGCACAAGCCACTCCAAATCCCGCACCTGCAATCCCGTGCGGGCGAAGCACCCGTTATGGTCAAGTTTACAGACACCAAACTGCTAGAAGGAACCTGGTATATGAACGCTCTCAACACCATGTTGGAGCAATACAACGCCCAGTTTCTGCACCAGTCGTGGCAACCAAAACCGGAACCTGTAAACGCCGCAGCGACAGAGTAGCCAGCTCCGCAATTACACAGAGTAGCCACTAGCAACTTAGCGGCACAGTTCTGCGTTCTCAACGTTAGAAAAACCTGACCGCTCTAGTCAAACTGGAGCGGTCAGAGTTTTTACAGAAGCCACAGGTGGCTCTCTCTTCTTTCCTCACCCCTCTGACCAACAACAGCGTAAAGCAAGCAACAACCACAACGCGGAGCACTCATGAGCAGTCTCAACCAGCAGTCACTGATCGCCATCGTCAACCAGAGTAACGGCAGACCCGCAGACGGCATTCCCGGCGATCGTGCCAGCGTCCTGGGCAACCCGTTTGACATGCAGCGGCAAGAACGGCTGCGAGACCCAGTGTGTGACGCCCATGACGAGTACTTTGACGCTGTAGTCGTAGAGGGTGCCGAACCAGTACCAACCGCGACTCGCATTGCCAAAGCACGGGGTCTTGCACTGGCTCCTGCCTGGAAGCGTCCCAGCCGTCAGGCATTCATGGGTGCTCTGGCAGTCCTGGAGCAACGTCAAGCAGACGGCAAACCCAGCGAAATCATGTGCTGGTGTTACCCCAGTCGTTGTCACCTGGACAAAGACAAGGCGTACCTGGACGAGCAGCGGTCAAAGTCACAAACGCAATCACAAATGCAAGTGGAACAACTCGAAACTGCTTTCAGAGCCATGCCTGAAGCACCAGCACGCGCACAAAACACAGACACAGCCGCAGCAAGAGAAGCCGTCATGGAAACCAACATTGCTGACTCCATTCAGCTCATTGGACAACTGCCACAGCCCATGCTAGACACACTGGCAGCACGACTGGAAACAGTAAAAAGCAGCCTCAACGCCGACGTGTCGAATTACGCTCGTGGACGCTTGAGCACATGGGTTGGTGTGCAGTGGGACTTAAAAGACAAGCGCTTTGTCCCAGCAGGCTTTTGGGACGCACAGCTTTGGGAGTTCGGGCAACGCGTCTACCCTGGTTGCCAAATGCTATTACTGACCTACAGCGGCGACGGCACAGGCATTGGGTTGCATCGAGACGACAGCTACGCCAGGTTTGAAGCCCGTACAGTCTCACTGGAAACGCAAAACACCGAAAGCACCTGGTTCATGCGCCAGACCTACCCTGGCATGGTTTTCAGCAAAGAGCAAAACGAAGCAGCCGGAGTGCATGAGTTTGGGTTACCGTCTGGCTCTGTCATTACGTTTAACTGCAAGAACCAGCACGCAGTTGAACCAGGAGCAGGACGCTGGAGCTTGAATCTCTGGCAAGTGAGCGACAAGCACCAGGCAGCGTACAGAACCTTCATAGAGACTTATGGTCAGCCCGGTGGAGCCGTCCCACACGTAGCTCAAGGCAGAGACCTCATCATGCCCAAGCCCTTAACTGTCACAGCCGCACAACGACAACAGCTCAACGCTCCCACTGTAAGGCAAGTTTGGCGTGTAGCAGACTTTAACAGCCGACCGAAAGCCACAGCTAGAGCCACAGCGGCGACCACCAGAAGCGCTACAAGAGAAAGCCGTACACCTACAAACAGCAGCACAGCAAACGCCACAACAGACACGAAAAGCGAACCTGAAGCTCCAGGAGAGACAGCCGTCGTTTACCAATGGTCACGCTATGCGCCAGGCGGGAAACAAGGTTACGAATGCTCCACTCAGGGCGATCGCCGCTTCAGTGCGCTCAATGCAAAGCTACAGGACGGTCGCACGATTGAGGAGGCGTACCAGCTCGACGTGAAGGGCTACCGAGCACAGGGTAATGATTGGCGGCTAGGGAAGGGGAATCTACCTCTGTTGGCAAAGACCACAGAGGGATTGTACAACGAGTACAAGGGTCTCTGGCAACAGTGGGCAACCGAGAACCCTGAGCTAATGGACACATTGGCAGCACTGGCAAGCGGCAAGGTGCTGACTGACAAATTCGCCAGTACACCCATTTCACAAGCACGGGCACTGGCAGAGCTACTGAATGAACGGCAGTTAACCTTTAATCAGGTAGAGCCAGTGAAGGTTGGTCTAGTGGAAACACAAGCCACAGAAGGGGTGGAGACAATCACTGCCCAGCCTTCACCTGATCGCATTACCTCACTCACAGCAAACCAGGTGTTCGTGTTTGGCAGTAACACGCAGGGACGGCACGGGAAAGGAGCAGCCCTGCAAGCCGTGGCGTTTGGGGCAGAGTACGGCAACCCGCGTGGGAGACAAGGGCAGGCTTACGCGATTGCGACCAAAGACTTGACGCTACCCCAAGGACAACAGTTGCGCTCAGTCTCCCTAAACGAGATTGAGTCACAAATCACAACCTTCCTGGAACATGTGATCGCGCACCCTGAGAACGAGTTTCTCGTCACGCGTTTTGGTTGTGACCTGGCGGGTTATACAGAGCAGGAAATTGGCGGTCTGTGGATTGGCAAGGACATTCCCGCTAATGTGCGCTTACCCCAAGCTTTTCTGGACGTCTTACAAAACAGTGCAGCGATCGCACCGGAAAGACAAACCACAGAAGGAGTCGAAGCCATTACCGACCAGGCAAAGCTAGAACAGCCGAAACCGCATAACCCACTGCGAGACTTAACGCCGCTCAACCCCAAAGTCACGGGACCCATGCAAAAGGACATTGCTATGGGCGAAGTGGCGACTCAGTTCATAGGCAGATCAGCGGCACCGGCTCACACACCGTCCTCGACTCGTAACTACGAACGAGAGTGGGCGAAGCTGGGACGCTCCAACACTGGCGTCTACACACCAGAGGACGTGGTTATGGTCAGCGGCAGTGGTCCGTGGCGTGGCGTCACTCAAGCCCAAATTCAACAAACCTTCCAGCAGCACTATGAGCCGCTGTTAGAGAAAGTAGTCAAAGCAAAAGCAACCGTTGTTGTGGGCAGCGCTCAAGGAACCGATCAGCTTGTGCAGCAGTGGTTACCAGCCAGAGGCTATAGGCTCAGTCCCGAAAACGGTTACATGAGAGTAGAACCACCAGTCAGGGAAAAAGCAGCTCAAAACCAAGCAACAAGAGCAGTAACAACCACACCCGCGACCCTCGTCGTCGTCTCAGGCGGACAGACCGGAGCCGGCTTCGGTGGACTGAAAGCAGGCAAAGCACTGGGACTGGAAACAGGCGGCACTGCCCCACATGGGTGGCTCGTGGAACGCTGTGCCCGGTTCCCCAGTGGCACGAACCCGGGTCTTGCTGACTACGGCTTGGTCGAAGGTCCACACGGCAACAATACTGGACACACGTACATATTGCGGACAGAAATAAATGTCCAAAACAGCGACGGCACCTTAGTCCTGGGCAGCATTGACCCCGTACAGGACAAAGGCTCTTTTCGCACTGTAGAGCTGGCAGAGAGGCATCGGAAGCCCTACCTGCACGTTAGCGTCACTGACTTATTCAAGCACCCCAATGAGTCCGTCTTACGGATCAAGGACTGGGTCTTGGACGAGGGTATTGAAACACTGAACGTCGCAGGCAACCGCGAGTCCAATTGTCCGGGACTCGAAGACCGAGTGGAGACCGTACTGAAAGTCGCACTGGCAGAAGTCGTCAGAGTCAGGACAGCGATCGCTAAACCACAAACCACAAACGGAGACACCATGACCCTTGACCAAACCACGCCGATTGTCATTGCCTGTGACGGTGCTTGCAGTGGGAATCCGGGACCAGGCGGTTACGGCACGATCGTCCAGTACCCAGACGGCACTGAAGCAATCCTTGTTGGCAACGCCCTGGAAACGACTAACAACCGTATGGAATTGCAGGGGCTCCTTGCCGGACTGCAAGCGGTCTACAGCAACTCAGAGGCAGCGTTGACCTTCAGTCAGAACCCTGTTCATGTGCTGACCGACTCAGACCTGACGATCAAGTGTGCAAAAGGCGACTGGAAACGCAAAGCCAACCGAGACCTCTGGCAAGAGTACGACCAGCTACCCACCAGTCGCCCACTAACTTTTGAGTGGGTACGGGGACACAACGGGCACGAGTTAAACGAACGCTGCGACAAACTGGCGGTTGCGCAGTCCCAATTAGCCAAACAGGGCAAAATCAGTGAGCAGCAGATTGTGCAAGTTGAGTCACAAGCTCCAGCAGCAGAACCGACGCCCCAACTCCAACCAGACGCACCAGTCCGTTTCCCGACCTACCTGAGCCTGAACAACGGACAGTTGCAACAACACGCCACGTGGCCAGAGTGCCAGGCAGCCACCAGTGGGGTCTCAGGGGCGAAATACAAAAAAGTGAAGGACGACTTGGAGCGGACGCAGACCCTGGAGCAGTGGGGTGTGTCGCCAGAGCCGGACCCCTTACACGGAACGAGGCTGAAAGCCCCCGTCATTCATGCGGGGGACGAAAGCCAGCGACAGCTTTGAAGCTGCCCGTGAGTCATGGTTTAATGGTTGGCAGGAGGTGGTACATTTGTTCGGTTGTCAACCTGTTTTATTGCATCCAGAGCCTGACTTGCAGGCAATCCTCGAATACCTTTGTGGCGAGTCTAACAAGCTGTTTAATTGTGCGGCATACTATGCGCGGCAGATTTATTTTAAGACCCGGAAGTATGTTGGAAAGGCACGTCTAGACGAAGAAATGAAGTCTAATCTTCATTTTCAAGCCATGCACTCTCAAGCGGCACAGCAGACCTGCCATAGCGTATGGGAAGCGTTCAAGTCCTACCGTGAGCTGCTAGCAGTGTGGCGGCGAGGCGAGCTTGCAGACAAACCCAAGCTACCCAACTATCGGGACGCCGGGTTTTATGTCGCCAGCTATCCCAAGCAAGCGCTCAAACTGGTAGACGGCATGATTCGGGTGCCGTTGGGTAACAAGGTCAAAATCTGGTTTGGTCTTGACTCGTTCACGCTCCCCATGCCCTCCAATCTCAAGTTTGGCGACATCAAGGAGATCCGCATCCTGCCGCGCCATCGCTGTTTCTATGCAGAGTTCGTCTATGCAGTCGAGCCAGTGCAGGCAGAGCTTGATCCGCTCAAAGCGCTTGGTATTGACCACGGCATCGACAATTGGCTCACCTGTGTTAGCACCTTGGGTGAGAGCTTCATCATTGACGGTAGACAGGTGAAGGATCTGAACCAGTGGTATAACAAGTCGGTAGCCAGACTCAAAGAAGATCAACCACAGGGCTTCTGGTCGCAGCAACTGGCTCACATCACCGAAAAGCGGAACCGCCAAATGAGAGATGCCATTAATAAAGCCGCTCGGATGGTCATCAACTATTGCGTCAAGCACCAAATCGGCACGATTGTCTTTGGCTGGGGGCAGGGCATCAAGCAGTCGGTCAATTTGGGCAAAAAGACCAATCAAAAGTTTGTGCAGATTCCCACCGCTCGACTCAAAGACCGCATTGCTCAATTGTGTGAGCAGTACGGCTTACAGTTTGTGGAAACAGAGGAGGCAAATACCTCCGCAGCATCGTTTCTCGATCATGATGCGCTCCCAAAACACGGTGAAAAACCCGCTGACTGGCAAGCATCAGGCAAACGAGTGAAACGTGGACTCTATCGGACATTGATGCATTGGTACATCAATGCCGATGGGAACGGCGGTGCCAACATTTTGGCCAAAGTAAGCATGAGGCTCGGTCTAGATTTGAGCCAAGTGTCTAGGGCTGCCTTGACCCAGCCGCAGAGGTTTCGCCTCTGGCAATTGGCAGGGAACCGCGAAGCGGTACGGCTTCAGCCTACCGCGTAGCATCCTTGTAGAATCCCCCGTGTTTTAACCGGGGGAGAGTCAACCGCACGTTACTTAATTTACGCTGACCGGGAATGTTGTCCACAGTCGGACTGCACAGACGTCCAAACGCAGACCAGTTTGCTGACCCAAAAGGCGATCAAAGAGGCGCAGAAACGTGGGTACGAACATGTTGAAATCATAGTCGCGACGCTCAATGAGGACCCGGTCAACCTGGAATGCTTGCAGCCGTTAGTAGCAGCAGCACAAACTGGAGTGAGCAAAGCCCAATTGAGCAGTGAAAGCAACAGTAATGCGTCGTTGCAGGCTGACGTGTACGAAAGCACAGAGGCTGCTCTAGACTTGCTGGATCTCCAGGGCAACCCCGATAACCGGCTGATTCTGATCAGCAACGGCAAAGGACTGGGTACGCAGCAACTGGTGCAGCAGGCAGAGTCGTTGGGCGTGAAAGTCGTTGGGTACAACCCGGAGAAGCAAGAGTTTCTTGGCGCGCCTCCACCCCAACCCGCGTCAGTGACCACAAGAGCGGCAAAAGGAACCAGGGGCAACGAACGCTGAGCCACAAAGGGGCACAGGCACGCTCCACAAGCACTCTCTCCCCTCCCTTCGGTGTGCGACAGGGAGACCTTTCAATCAACTGCCATGTCCACTGTAAGACTCCAAAGCGGCGACCAGATCATAGACCTGGTGCAAACACTAGAAACGACCACCAAAACGCTAGCTGAACTCATTTACACGCCCGGTCTTGCTGCCGCTGTACTACGAGCACAGGGTATTGAAGCCACTGAAATACTGGCAGTGACGCCTGACCTGGAAAACAGCGACGTCCACATTAGCTTCTTCGCTGACAACAACCGCATACAGCTCAGTCAAACTGTGCAGTGCGACGCGTTCTTAGTCCCCTTCCGCCTGCGACGGGCGATTCGCAGTGGGAGCTACAAACTCGCACCCATTGACCCACAGCAAGCGCACCACCTCCCCGCGATCGCTGAGTGGTTGCCACTGGCTCCTGGAGCAACTCTTACAGCGGTATACCAAAACGAGCACCGACCAACTCAGCTAATCGTCTGTGAACCAGGGACAAATGGGGACAACCGTTGCCGCTGTACGTGCCCTGATGCCCAGTCACAACTCGCTACGCTGCCCACACACCCGGCGCTTTGGGAGGCTATGGGTCAGCAGACCGTGTGCAAGCACTGGCTCAGGCACGCACGGCAGTAGTCACAACCAGGGTCAGCCACTGCCTCTCTCCCCCTTTTCCCTCCTCCTAGCCACAGCTCAGGGCGTACTAACGCTCGCGAGTAACGACAATGCCGAAACCGAAAGCAGGCAAAGACCAAACCGAAACCCAAACACAGACCACAGACCTGACAGAGCCAATCGCCGCTTTGCAACAGCCGACCGACACTTTGGTCACAGAAACCACAAAACCAACGTCGCTCTACAGTGCTGAAGGGGCGCTTGTGAAGTTAGAGGACGCCCTTGCTCAAGCGGCTGAAGAAGGCAACGAACTTACAGAGACTCAGTTGGAAACAGCGGCTAACGCTTACCTGGAGGCAACGAATGCCGCCAAGGACGCAGTAGAGCGCTACTGCTGGCTGATCTTCAACCGCTTAACGCGGAGTGACGAGCGCAAAGCCCAAGCCAAGGTCTGGGAAGGAAGAGCCAAAGACTTGAAGGTACTCGCCGGACAGGACGAGAACTTGGCACTGAGACTGAAGCGGAAACTGTTGCAGTTCATGGATCGACGAGAAATCCCGAAGCTGGAGACCACAACCTTCAAGCTTAGTGCTCGAAACAACGGCGGGAAGCAGCCCCTGGTCGTAGACGAAACCTATTCGATTCAGTACATAGCTCAGTTCTACCCCAACCTGCTGCGGTTTGAAATCGACAAAGACGCAGTCAGAGAGTTCCTGGAGCAAGGCGGCGAACTCCCCTTTGCTCACCTGGAAGAACGGGGACGCAGTTTAGTCATTAGACCTTAGAGGCTGTTTTAAAAGTCATTAGGGGTAGCTTGAACTACCTTAACTACCGAGAAACGGCTACGAGAGAATCAGGGTTCCAAGATTCGAGATTATCCGTACAGGTAGCTTTTGACCTTCAAACCGACCCTTTTCAAACAGCCTCTTAGACGGAAAAATTCCGTCTATTAATTGTTATGCCGCAGGATTAGCTATAGAAACAAGACTTGAAGATTCTTTATCCAAATCTAAAATTAACGCTTCGAGTGTGTCTATGAGAGGATGGTTTTAAACCTGCCATAGACTGCTAAAAATGGATACAGATACTAACCAGAAACTAGAATATCTTTACAAAGAGTATGTGAGACTCAACGAAAGGGCTGATGAACTTATAAAAGATATCCTTGATGACTTTAAGCTCTTTGGCGCAGCAGGCGCAACTATAGTTCTATGGAAGCCCATTTCTGAGATACTTGTGCCTATAAATTCTAAGCTTGACCCCAGTGCCATTTTGTTTCTAGGCTTCTTAAGCATATTAGGGATTGCTGGAATAATTTCATATTTGGGTTTGCTTAAGCACGCTTATGCATGGTATTTTGTTCGCAACCTTCAAGCGTATGAAATAGAAATTAAAAAAATATTAGGAGAATCAGAGGATTCGGAGCTTTTCAATTTCAACTTAGGCAAGAGTGAGAAAAAGTTTATTTCGACGGTTTACAAGACTTCTTCTATCGCTCTTATGGTAGCCTTCTTCCTTTTCATCAATCTCATGCCGTTCATAATACTTTGCTATGCAAAGGTTGTGTATGCAGTAATTTATTTGGTAGTATCACTGCTAGGTTCGATAACCTATTTTCAGCTACTGAAACGAGTTGTTTTCAAGTACTGAATGCAATTTAGGCATGTTGAAGTAGCTAATGCTAGGTCATTAGATTAGTTCAAGGTATTGAAAGGCATCTGCGTTGCGGCATAACAATTCGCTCGGAGCGGACTGACGAAAGATCTTGGTGCTGAGTTGAAAGTTACTTGCAGCCGCTCAAGCGAGCGTTAGATGGATAAGTTCCCCTCCACTGAGGGCTCAGCAGTGAACATTGAAGTCAAACTGTCTGATGATGAAGACGCTTACATCATCAAGAACCTGTGGCCTCTCTACCAGCATGACGTATCGGAGTTTGAAAGAACCCTTTTGCCCAATCGTCACGGTCTCTTCGGCGTCGATGACAGCGTCACGACGTTGGCGAGACAGGCTGACGGGCAAGACCCTTGGTGGACGGAACCGGAATCGCTTTTTCCTTACCTCATTCTTGTGGACGGATACCCGGCCGGGTTCAACCTGGTCGCGGCGCGGTCGCGTCTCCCGGACGGGATAGAGGCGGACTTCATCGTGCACGAGTTCTTTGTGCTGCACGCTTACCGTGGGAAAGGTGTTGCCGCGCGTGCCGCCATCGAGGGATTCAACATGCACCGAGGCAAGTGGGAGGTCGTGACGTGGCCCACCCATGCGAGAGCCATCGCGTTCTGGCGAAGAGTGGTCATCAGCTACACTTCAAGCGGACATTCGGAGCAGGAGGTGGACCATCCTTGGGGAAGGAGAGTCGCCTGGCGTTTCGACAACGCTGGAGACCCATCTAACCAGCCGACGCAGCGGACGGCCTTCGGCAGCCGCTGATCGGCATGGCGTTAGCTGCCTTCCTTGATTCGAGGTTCCGATTACCGAGCAGTTATCTGTTTGTGGCAGAGGTTGAGTTAGTGAAGGTTGAGTCAGTGGGAGCGATCGCATGAGTGACAAAAGTTCCAGCAGCTTTGGGTGGAGTGTCAGAGGTTGAGTGTTGAGGGCGATCGCTTGTGTATTTCGAGGTTCAGAGCGGTTTGCTGTAGAGGGGGCGATTGGTGATGGTGCTGAGGTTGAGGTTGATTAGGTTGTTGCGCGTCAGCCAGCTAACACATCATGGCAGCGGAGGTCGAAAGCCACTAGTGCTGAGTTCGAGGGCATCTGCCGCCGCTGCATTGTGCCGTTAGCGCTTGCATCTTTGCCGAAAATGCTTGAGTTGGGAAAAGTTTTTCTCCCTATTCCTTTCCCAGTAAGGGTTTAAGCCATGCTACAAGCAAGGGTCAAACCATTCTTTTCGGCAATGTTGCGACTTGGCATCAGAAAGGCGCAACATCTTCCCACAACTCTGCTTTCCGGCTAATCCGCTCAGCCTGTTGGCTTGCACTCACTCGGGTTAGTGCGTTAGTCTCTAACGCCAGTACCAGTGGGCAGTGATCGCCAGCAAAGCAGAAATCAGCGTCGGTCAGTTCGATCGCGGTTCTCAGCGCCAGCGTGTCATGAACCGACGGCAGCGTCATCATAGTGAAGCCGTCGTATTCGCACTGCAGCATGAAAGCAACCTCGCGGGCTGCCTCTGGAGTTTCAAAGAGTAATTGCATTGATCGCATGCCACGATGCTAACCCACAGACGCCCCTTCGCTTGATTAAGGACAGCTTAGGGTGAGGGCTGTGCTTGCGATCGCCTAGGGGTTTCAAAAAAGGGTCGCTTTTTCATTGTGGTAGTGCCGCAAGCTGGCAAGCGTGAGTGCCGGTTCTCCCTCCCCCACCCATTAACTTCTATTCAATAGTTAATGGGTGGGAAGGGGCTGGAAGTGTTACTGGGAGCGAGTTTGGATGGGTTGGAGTTAGAAGACTGTCTGGACGGGTGGCTTTCCGCTCATTAAGTATTTGAGGTAATATGCTGAGAAGTTAATCACTTAAAAAGGCGATCGCCATGCCGTTTCCCAAGGGGCAAAATCCCAATCATCCCGCTGCTGGATCGACCATTAAGGTGGAACCAATTCGGGATAAGAAGGCGATCGCTCGCATCAAGAAAATTCTGGGCGATCAGCCCCGTGATTTGTGTCTGTTCACACTGGGCATTAACACGGCCTATCGCGCCAATGAGTTGCTGTCACTCAAGGTAGGACAGGTGAAGAATTTGAAGGCGGGGGATGTGCTCGACTTGAAGCAGCGGAAGACGCATAAGTATCGCCCGGTGACCTTGAATCCAACGGCGATCGCGTCCATACAAGCTTGGTTGCAGGTGGGGGACTTGAAATCGGAAGACTATCTCTTTACAGGGCAACGCGGCTGTCTAACAGTAGAGACGATGAGTACACGGGTGAAGACTTGGTGCCACGATGTCGGTTTGAAGGGTAACTATGGTAGCCACACGCTACGGAAGAGTTAAAGGACTGGTCGATTTTATCTTTCAGCACAACGCTAATGTGTACCGTTTGTTGAGAGCTAGATGATGGAGCGTAGATTGTTACCCCTACTCACAGTGCAGCATCCCTAGCCGCTTCAAAGCCTCCACAACCGCTGATGTACGAGTTTTAACATCTAATTTCTGATAGATATGCTCTAGGTGTTTCCTCACCGTTGTAACGCCAACGCACAGAATATCAGCGATCTCTAGATTCTCTTTGCCCTTAGCGATCCAGTAAAACACCTCAGCTTCTCGTTTGCTTAAACCCAATAGCTCAAAAGACTCAACTGATAGTTTAGGCTGTTGTTGTTGTTCCTCTAGGAGTAGTACATATTGCTCTTGGGCAGGGTCATGAACAAACCTCGTAACCAGTTGTTTACCCTCCTGTTCCACCTTTAAGGGCAGTCGAGGCTTTGAGACCGATCCATTCTGTGAAAGCAAGGACTGTTGATACCTGACCCATCGCTGCAAATGCTCTGGTAATGATTGTCCCATCTGCCTGAATGGGAAATACTGCCGTAACCACTGCTCTGCTTTGCGAGTCATTAACTGGATGTGCCCATCCTTTGAGAGGACAACACCACCAGCGACATTCAAGGAATCGTGTAGCTGGTGGTTCTCTTGCTGCATCTGAGAAAAAAGGTGAGCCGTTTGCCGAGCTTGCATTAGATGAGGCTGCAACAAGTTGAGAATGGCGCGATCGCGTTCCGTAAAGCTTCGCTCACTCCGAAATAGGACAACCGCATCAGCATTGACTGAATTTGCATGAGGTAAAATGACTCCCATTGGTTCCTCCATACCGATAGGGCGGAGAAATGTTTGATATGTCTTCAGGCGATGAAGTTGTTGTTTACTGACAAAATCTGACAACTTAGAAACTCCAAGATCACCAGTCTTTAAGTAATGTGCTACCCACGGATGCTCATGAAAGTGTTGATTAACCACCTTCTTCACCTGACTACTAGAAATTCCGGGCATCGGTGATCCGTCTAAAAGTTGATCTTGTCTGAAGTCGATCTCACAATAGCCAGGTATATCTGCGGCGACAAGCTTCGGGATCGCTGCCAAAATACGAGCCGAGAAGTCTTTGAGATTACCGGGAATGTAAAGCTCCTGCAAAAAAGTCAGGAGTTTCTGATAATCCTGCTCGGAAAGTGTTGTCATTGAAATTCTCTTTGAGGGGAAAAAGAAGCTGAGGCTACCAGTGCTTTCAGGAAGTGACTGTCATTAAACTGGGCAAATTTCAAACGTCAAATCTCTACAACGAAGGCATTGCAGTAAATCGAGCCACCTACTCTAAATGCATATCAGCCTATCCCAGGTTTAACTCTAAGCAGCGCATTTACTTCTTTTTCTTAACAAAAGAATTCGCTAAACGACCCATTGCTGATCTTTATACCTCCCATCTAGGCTTTATCGGTATAAGGGGTTGTGCTGGTGGGTCTAACAAAGCATGAGGCGCAGCCTCCGCTATGGACGGACTGGATACCGTATTTTGTCACTCAACGAATCGCACCCGGACTACTGTTACATGAAACTTTCTTGAGTGTGCATCGCGCTCAATATCAATACAAGGAGGGGGGGATGAAAGTACTTTTGAAAAGTTCATCAAAGGGTCTCATCAGCGGGGGCTTGCTGGCAATGCTGGCGATGGGTGTTCCTGCATATGCCGTTGACAAGGATGCGCTCAAAACAGCCAAGAGAACGGCTCAGGAGGTGCTCGAGGGAATCGCTATCCCTTATGGTCCGGGGGATCGCGATTTTGTCGCCAAAGTGCCGCTCAGCGGCAGTGAAACACTGTCGAACACCGATGTCTGGGTGGTCTATTCCAATCTGAAAAACGAAGTGGCTGCAGCAAACTTTGCCACAAGCCTGCCGCTAGGTAAGGCGCTCAAAGTCTCCAGCGATAATCCCGGCGAGATGGTCATTCGGTTCATTTTTCCGCACCCAGGGTATGAAACACCTAACGATAGTGATCAGAGATCCAAGGTGTTCAAGCCCGGTGACACCGTGTTTTACAAGCTTATCAAAAAGCGGGGCACGAACGAATCGTCTGGCAGTGTGGTGGAGTTCACGATGCCGCCCAAATTCACGATTGCTATTATGGGCGACTCCTTCGCTGCTGGCGAGGGCGCTCCGCATAAAACGGGCGCACTATGGCTGGATTCGGACGCGCACCGCTCCAGAAACAGTGCAAAAGCTTTGGCTGTCGAAGCCTTCAAGGATTTAAGGAAAGATCTGGCGATTGAGTCGGTCAACGTGTCGTTTTCGGGGGCAGGTATTGATGAGGGCATCATGAACTCGCAGTTCAAGCAATACACCATCGAGCCTAAGCTGATGGCTAAGTCAGTCGAGCCGCAAATTCAGAAGGTGAAGTCATGGTTGAGCGAGAACAACTACGATCACCTGGATGTTGCAATGCTCTCCGTTGGTATCAATGAGACTTTCTTTGCTGATGTGGTGACGCAGTATTTCGTCCTGCCAAACGCACTTGATCTCGATTCCAAAGCGCAACGTAACCTGGATAAGCGAATCAATGAGCTTTCCAATCGCTACGATGCCATGCACGACAATATTGACGATATTAACCGGGGATTCAAGGTTAGTAGGGTGAATGTATCTCAATACCCCAACAACACGTGCGATTCCAAAGGAGCTCTGTGCGGTGCCAAGTTGCCTTCTGAATACGCTGACCCTGAAGACCCGAACTCGGTCAAGGGTAACTGCTGGAACTATATAGAGGCGACCAGCGGAGTGCCTGAGTTTAGAATCATTGATGCAAAGGGAAAGGAGATGAACGCCACAATTGCGCGCGCCGTCGCAAGGTATGATGGCTGGCGGATGGTAGAAGGTATCTTTGATGCCTCAAAAAAGCACGGTCTTTGTAACTGCCAGGAGCCGTGGTTCAACACCATTGGTGCTTCGATCAGAACACAGGGCGATCCCAACGGCACCTGGCATCCCAATGTCGAAGGACACGCCAACTTCAAGCGTTATGAACTTGATGCTTTGCAGGCGAGTGAACAGGAAATCTGGCAAGTGTATTTTGATGCCAACAAGGATTCGCTCAAATTCAGGAGACCGTTGAAGCTGATTCGGGATATCCAATTCCGCATCCGCACGCCGGTACTGCCTCCCCCAATAGTTTTGCCTCGTGGCTAGGGCGATCGCATCACCGTAGATTAGGTGGAGCATCGCTTAACCCAACACAAGACTTTTCGCTAGGCGAATCTCGTTATCTAATGAACTATTACTGGGAACTGGTATTTTAGCTCTAATCCAAGAGCCAAGTCTTGTATGTGTTTGCACTCATCCTAAATCCTTCTCCCTGGGGAAAAGAGATTTAGGGTGAGGGTGGTTCGCGGCATTTTACATTTAATTAGGTCTGCCTACTTAGATTCTCAGGAGCTAGAAGGGGAGGTATACGGTTATGACAAAGGAAAGTGCATTACTTGTACTTGCTTTGGTCGGCTTAATAGGATGTAACCAAGATAGTAGAGGTATAGACAAAAGCTCTTCACCTCTCTCTTCTCCAACATTGAATAGTAGAGATGCCGATGCGCCCTCGGCGATTGATGCCGAAAGTGCACGCGTCTTGGTAGGACACTGGCGCAAAACTACTATTGTGTTCGAGAAGCCGCAGGATGAGCATTTGGTCTTAGGTGCTGATGGTGCTGCGACAACATGGGATGTAACGGCTTCGGGGCGATCGCGTACGACGATCGGTACGTGGAGTGTAGAAGGCAAGAACCTCACCCTGCTGCTAGCGGGAAGCATGGCAGAATCTCGCCCATTTACCATCTACCAAGAACAGCTTGTTTTTCCAAACATCCAGAACCAACGCAGCTTCTGGGAAAAAATAGCTAACTAGGGAGAGAGAATTCTCTTCGTTGTCCACAGTGACTGTCTAGCAACCGTATTCACTTGAACGGCTTTAACTTAAGGCGACAGGGAATAGCTAGAAGGTTAGCGGTAGGGACAGGCTAACGAAAAGTACCCAGGAAGGTACCTGCATTTTTTGAAGACTTTCTCAGAATAGAGATAATAAACCTGACGTCGCAAGAAAGATTAATCCGACAGCGTTTGAGGTCTGGTTACTCCCTTGTATTGAAGCAGCGATTCTGCCAGATAACCAATGTAGGAGAAGGCAATGCCCGATCAAGTGGAAAATCAACTCATTGCTGAACTATCACGCAGGGTTGTAACAGATGTTGCTCCAGCAGAAAAGCGAGCTTTTAATGCAATTAGTAAAGCATATTTTAAGAACCCTGAAAAAACACTCAAGGGCGAGGGCGGAGACGATGAACTGATGGGCTTTGGTCTTGCAGAGATTTCACTCCTGTTAACTCCCATCATTCTCGAAGTTGTTAAAGAAGTACTGAAGGATTTACTGAAGGATTCCGTTAAAGACTCTATTAAGAAAAGCAGCCTTACTGTACTCGAAAAAATTCAAACGTTTTTCAAGGGACTCTTTGGAGCTAATCCATCTCAACCAGCGCAGCTTCAATATGTGCAGTTATTATTACCCTTTAGTGAAGAAAACCCTCTGAGTCAAGAGAAGTTGCGACAAGTGCATCAACGTGCCCGTGAGAGCGCAATAAGGTTAGGCGTTGACGCTAATCAAGCAACTCTAATTGCAGACTCTGTGATCACTAGTCTGCAACTTCCCCTTTAGGTCTTTACGCGATCGCCATGAAAATTAAGACTGAAGAAAGTTGCCAACCTCGTCTTGACCCGTTTGCGTTCCCGTCAGAAACAACACTCAGATTTGCCTTGCTGCTTGTCTCAGTTATTGGTGCCAGCTTATTCATTTATTCTATTCTTTATTGGAGATACCTAGAAACTCAGGGACGTTTAGAACCGATTCTTAATTTGGCTAGAGCCTGTCTAGGGCAAAACGGCTCTTCTTCATCGGTTTTAAAGTTAGATGAATTAACAACTGCCAGAGCTGTTTTTGCCCAATGCAGTGAGCCTTTAGAAAAAGAGTTTCGTAACGCCGCCTGGTTGGCACTTGGCGGTGTAGGCATCTTACTATGTCTTGCAAGCCTCCTTTACAGCCTTTTCCCTAGCTTAATGATTTGGCGAGAAGGGCTAGTGTTTCTTGATAAGGACGCTGCTATGGAAGACGTAGTTGTTTACCTCAAGCACCTTTGTCAGGAAGTAGGTATTCGTGCTCCAATCTTCTTACAAAAACCTACGAGTCGGGCGATCGGTGGCAGAGCTTTTGGTTCTTTAGGTCGGTACTACGTCGTTTTGCCAACCGGATTACTTACTTTATTTGATCAAAATCAAGATACTTTCCGTGCAGTGATGCTTCATGAACTCGCTCATCTGCGGAACAAGGATGTAGACAAAACTTATTTCTCCGTAGCGGTTAGCTGTGCTTTTGTGATTGCAGCTCTCATCCCTTTTGCATTCAGTTTATTGAGCAACTCCAGTGCAGAAGGTTTCCAGGCAAGTTGGCGAGTCATTGCTCTGGTCTTGCTGATCTACCTTACTCTGGCTGCTGTTGTGCGATCGCGAGAGTTTTATGCCGATGTTCGCGCCTCAACCTATTCAGATTCCCAGGCTTTAAGTCCGCTTTTGGAAACAGTTCTGAAGCCTAAGTTTTCAGGTTGGCAAATAACCGTGATTTCTGCGCTAGAACGCTTGCCCTGCTTCAAACGCAATCACTGGCAGTTTGCTTTCCTACTTCATCCTGACGCATCTGAGCGCCGTCATATATTAAGAACAACGGATCGCCTGTTTAAACTTGATTCTTGGGCAGCTTTTGGTACAGGGATTGCTGCAACAGTTGCTTATGAAAGCGTCACAAGTCTTACCACCAGCCTCTTGAGAAACGTTTCAGGGCACACCGATGCCTGGCTAGAATCGCTGGGTGCAGGTTTCGTTTTTGCACCGCTTGTAATAGGCATTATTGGCTTAGGGATTTGGCGTGGAACATTCGTTACACTTGTCCGTAATCAGCAGGACACAGAAGCTGGGAAACTAGGCATTGGGCTTGGATTAGGGTTGATTTTCGGTCAGGTTTTGTCTTTCGACAACATTACTTCAAGTCAGAGAGCTTTGGGTTTGGAGAAGTATGATTGGGCGATGCAATTCGCCTCAACTGCTTTCAACCTACTCTGGAGTGTTCTCCTGTTAGTCAGTCTCTACTACTTTTTCATGTGGATGGCATCAGGTGCTTCCGTCTGGCTGCGTGTTGCCATCGCCTCACATTCACCTCGCCCATTCTACATAGCAGGTCTTATCGTTGCAGGACTATGGTTGACACTCTGGTTCGGGGTCATTTTTCTGATTCGGAATGCTGATGTTTTGCTGCTCGCTCCCAATAGCATTGAGATATTATTCAGCTTAGTCCTGCTCTTTCCTCTTGTAATCAGTTACATTACCCTGCAACCACTTACTCTAATTGCTCTAGTTAGCTTGTGGGCATTCCCGCTGAGTGCTTGGTTGTGGCGTGTTCACCAAACCAATTCGACTTCCTTATCAACGTGGGGCTTTCTGGATCAACTGCCTGACCAGACTCATCTATCGACTCAGAAACAAATACAACTTCATCCTGCATTAATGACAGGTCTAAAGGGTGGGTTGATCTACTGTGTCTTACTGTTGGCTCTCCGTTTAGGACTACGCCTTCTTCTTCCCGAGTCAGTAAGGAATACAGATTGGTTCAAGCTGGTTCTACTTTATGCAGTTCCTATCGGGTTTTCAGTCTTGATGCAAGCAGGAATAGCAATGAAGATTGCTAGACAAGTCAAAGATTTCAAGGGTATTCACGGTTTGTTTGCTGCTTTTATCGCAGGTTGTGTCATGGCTTGGAGCGTCGTAGTTCTCAACCTTCTATTTGGTGGCACAATTAATACCGAGCTTGTTTGGATGACTTTTAGTCTGTCAGTCAACTGGGGAGCGCTACTATCTTTACTAGGGATGATGGTTATGCGTTTACCAAAATATCAAATGAATGGAGCGGTACAAGATTGCAGCTAAAGCACTTAGAGTATGAGTCTTTGCACATTGGGTTGTTTCAATTTAGGATGACTTTGTCCGTAACCTGACCCCTGGCATCAATATCATACACAATGGGAATCCCGGTGCCTAGCTCAACCTTAACAATCTCCTCTTCAGACAGGTCTTTTATGTATTTGATGATGGCACGGAGGGAGTTTCCATGTGCGGCGATCAGCACATTATCCCCGTCTATCAAGTCTTTGAGCGAGCGACCTAAGTGATCGAGTTGCCAAACCACAAGCGTGTCTTTTTGCCTGGCAAACTCCAAGGCTTCTTGCAAGCCAGGACGATCGGCTTTTGCCCCACTCATTTTGTCCGCGAAGATTTTTTCACACCCTGCGGCTTGCAGCGCATCGTGTTGTAAGGCCAGCTTTTGATCATCGGTGGAGACCCGTTCGTATCCAAGGAGCATAAGGAGAGTGCTAGTGTACTGTCATTGTCTCAGAACTCATCGAAACTGAGTGGTTTTGACACATAGATTCATTGACGAGTTAATTTACATGCTGACAATCCTGAAAGCTCCTTTTTGAGCCAGCGAGTCCAACTGTCAAACAAGCGACCGGATACCGTTGGCGAACCCTGACTAGGATCACATCGGTTATTCTAAAGAGCAATTCCCTTAGTCTTGCGAGGTGAGTTGCCATGTCCCTTGCGTTTGAACCCATTCCGCTAGTTCCTCGAGAAACAGTGCGAGTCGCGAAAGCCGCTTTCCCAAAAGGCAATCCTTACTTAACGTTGAGAGATGAACTAGGACCGATTTTTGCCGATGCAGATTTTGCCAACCTGTTTTCCAGGACAGGGCAACCCGCTGTTCCACCTTGGCGCTTGGCACTGATCACCCTCATGCAATTCCGCGAAAACCTGTCTGACCGACAAGCCGCTGATGCTGTGCGTTCTCGGCTTGACTGGAAATATTTATTAGGCTTGGAATTAACGGATGCGGGGTTCGATTTTAGTGTTTTGAGTGAGTTTCGCCAACGCTTGCTTGCGGGGCAGGCAGAGCACTTATTACTGGACCGGTTAGTGGAACATTGCCGTATTGTCGGCATCGTCAAAGCCCGAGGGAAACAGCGTACCGATTCCACCCGGGTCTTAGCCTCCATTCGAGTGTTGAACCGCTTAGAGCTTGTTGCAGAAACATTTCGAGCCGTTCTGAATGAACTGGCAACACTCGTACCGGAATGGACAAAGGAGGTGGCTCTAGACTCTTGGTACAAACGCTATGGTAGTCGTATCGAAGATACTCGCTTACCTGAAAGCACCGTCGAGAGAGACGCTTATGCTCAAACAGTAGGAGACGATCTTTATTATCTTTTGGAGTGCCTGCAGGAGTCCAAGCTTCCCATCCAATGGCAACGGTTCTCTAGCATCATTGCCTTGCAATTAGTCTGGCAGAGACACTATGAAGTCATTACCGAAGCTGCTACTGGATTGAAGCAGGTGCGCTTTAAGCCAAAGCGAGCATTAGCCAAGGCAGCCGAGGGCATTGAATCTCCCTATGACATCGAAGCCCGCTATCGCAGCCGCTATGAAGTGAGTTGGACCGGGTACATGGTGCATTTAAGTGAAACGTGTGATGATGACACTTGCCATGTGATTACTCAGGTGATGACTACGCCTGCAACCGTCCATGAAGTGCATAGTACTCAAAAAATTCACCAAGCCTTGCTCGACAAGGGCTTGATACCGAGTGAGCATTTTGTCGATTCGGCTTATGTCGATGCCCATCTACTGGTGGAAGCACAAGCACAAGGTATCACCCTGGTTGGACCCACCCGCCCCAATGTGACCTGGCAAACTCACACAGAAGACGCCTTCGACTTTACTCAGTTCACCGTCGATTGGGAGCACCAAAGGGTGGTTTGTCCCCAGGGAAAACAGTCGCTTTCCTGGTCTCCGTTGACGGATCGCAACAACCGTCCTGTTTTCAAAGTCAATTTTTCCAGGTCAGACTGTACAGATTGTCCGGTTCGGTCTCGGTGTACCCGCGCTAAACTTCCTGCGGCACGAAGTTTGTTGCTCATGCCACAGCCACAGTATGAGGCACTCAATCAGGCACGAGCGATTCATGCTAGTCCCCAGGGTCAGCAACGATACAAGCGACGGGCAGGGATTGAAGGCACGTTGTCCCAAGGAGTGCGAGCGTTTGGTCTCCGCCATAGTCGGTATCGAGGATTAGCGAAGACGCATTTGCAAAATATCGCCATTGCAGCGGCGATCAATCTCGAACGCTTGGTCAATTGGCTCCATAAAGTGCCGAGAGCAAAGACTCGAGTAACGCGCTTCGCGGCTCTAGCCGCAGACTGAAGCTGTCAATTTCCGAATTATTTTGCACTGGATTTTTCGCGTTCTTTTGCACCCGCTGCGGCTGCGGCTGTGAGGTAGCGAAACACGGTCCGCTCGCTGGTGCCTAATGACTGAGCAATTTCTGGAACTGTCAACCCGCAACCGCGCAGTGCTCTGGCTCTTTGAGGTTTCGCTTTGGTTGACCCTCGCTGTCGTCCCGGGTACACCCCACGTGTTCGGGCAACCTTGATGCCGGCGGCTTGCCGTTCTCGACGGTATTCGAGTTCAATCTCCGCCAGTCCAAACATCACACTGGCAAGCATGCTGCCGATCGCTCCATTGAGGTCAATTTGTTGCGTCACCGAAATGACTCGAACCTCCCGCTCACACCAGTTTGCCAGGGTATTGATGCCATCCTTCAAGCGGCGAGAGAGCCGGTCTAGCTTCCACACCACAACCGTCTTGATGGAGCCTGCAAAAATAGCCGTCTGCAACTGGTCAAATGCCGGTCGCTTTAACGTTTTACCGGATTCCTTATCTTCAAACCACTGCACGGATGCTAGATCATGCCCGTGGCGCATTAGCCATTGCTCAATTTCGGCTTTCTGGCTATCAGTTTTCTGGGTGCGAGAAGAAACCCGAAGATAACACGCGATCGAGGGGTCCATGGTGCGGCGGGAAGAGGATGACAAATAGAGTACACCCTTTTTGGCGGTATTTTTCCGCTCAGTCAACCCTTGAAATGACTGGTCATGCAACCGACGCATTGGCATGAACCCTATTTGTCAGGGTGAGCAGCGGGAAATTGACTCAAAGTGCAAATAGCGTTGAAAAGAATCAGTGCAGAAGCATTAGTGCAGAAGCATGCGGAAATTTACAGCTAAAGCAGAGGCATGTGATCTCAATCGGAGTTCGCCAACGGTATCCGACCCTTTGTTTTACAGGTGCAACTGGCACAAGCTTACAGTGCCTTAGCAGACGGTCCACTTTATGTCTACCTTGGATCTCAACGCTCTGCCCCTTGCCCCTTAACCCGTTTCGACTGTGGCTTGGATCGCTTTGAGGCGGCTGGAGCTGAGTACTCATTCTCTTGCTGCTGCAACGCCTCCCGCACCTGCACCACGCTCCGAGTCAACGCCTGCTCCACCGTCTGAAAGTCATACTGCACAAGCGCCTGCTGGACTCTGGGCGACTGCTGCAACAGTTTGACGATCGTCTTGTTCTTGTACCCCTGCCGACACGCCAACGCAGTCACGGCGTACTCAATTTGCTGCAAGTCAGTCAGTCCTCGTTGCTGTGCCTGGGCAGCCAACGCGTCCCACCGCTCCTGGTCATTGGCATTCTGTAAGCCAATACCGATCGCCCGCAACTCTAGTATCTCAATGTGAGACTGAGTCCACTGCAAAACAGCCTTTAAGCTCTCTGTCCGTGCCTCTGTTTGCGTCGGTGTGAGGTCGTCTGTCCACACTTGCGCTTGCGTGCTAGCCAACTGAGCGGCGAGCTGTTCGAGTTTTTGGCGGAAACGTTCAGCCTGACTTTCGGGTGTCGCCAGTGGCTCAACGAGTTCGTGCCGGAAACCCGCTAAAGGGTCTGACACGCTACCTGGTTCCAGCCCGAAACCCTCTGGCTGGGCGTTTGAGACCTTGAGTGGTTGCCCGAAACCCTTACTCTCGTCTGTTGGGGTGAGCCGTTGGTCAGGTGTCACAACTGTCTCTGTGGTCAAGCCTTCAACCGTTACTGGAAGCTCAACGGGTTTGTGCCCAAAACTCTGACTCGCTGTTGGCGGCGCTACTACCTCCAGGGTGTCTGTCTCGAAGCTGGCAGTCTCAACGGGAGACTCAAGGGGGTTTTGCCCGAAACCCTCTGCGTCGGTGTTTGGGGTCTCCAGTCCTGTGACGAGTCCTGTGACTGGCTCTACGGTCGGAGCAGGCAACGCCACCAACGGCACCACTGGCACTGTCGTCTCAACCGTCTCAGCGGCTACTACCTCGTCCCCAAAACTCACGCCAAACGTGGACTGTAACCCGCGTTTCGTGTACCGCTTGCCCAACTTGGTGGCAGAGAAGGTGCGCACTTTCTCACCCTCTAGCGCTAACTGGTAAAGCAAGGCCCAACTGCCGTCGTCTCGCAAGGTGGCGCTCAATGTCACATGGGACTCCTGAAGCTTGGCTTGCAAGTCTGCCAACGTTCCTGCGCCTACGACACAGCGTTCAATGGTTTCCTGCAAGACGCGTCTGGGTATGGGTTTGCCACTCTCACGGGACTGCCTGACCTCTGCCACTTGGGGTGCCCGGACGTTCACTTCCCAACTGTTCTTGAGCCTGGGTAAGTCAAATTCTGCCTCAATGATCCGCATGGCGACTTCGGTACGGCGCTGCTGGAAGCTGTCACTAACCACCTGCCCGTCTAAGCGAATCCGGTTCTCAATTAAATGGAGGTGGCAATCGTCCGTGTCGTGGTGCTGGGCTAACACATACTGGTTCATAACCGGGTCAAAGCCCATAAGTCCCATAAACCGGTGCGCGATCGCTTCGAGTTGGGGACGCTCCAACTCTGAGGCAAAGGCAATCGAGAAGTGCGCCACAAAATTCTCTGTGTGCCGCTTGGCTCCATTGCGATAGTGCGGCTGGAACGCCACCTCAAACTCGTTTGCCATGACAGCAGGCGTGTCCCCGGCACAATTGGTGTCCAGCAGTTCGGCTTTGTCTTTGGTCAGCACGTAATTGAGGCAGCCGTAGGCACTTTTGCCCACAGTCACTTTAGCGATCGGCATGGCAGGCAGCGGGAAGAGGGTGGACGTGTCCCTTCTAGGGTTCCCGCTGGTTGGGTTGGGGTGACTGTGGTGGTGTTGGTAAGGGTTTAGGGTTTGGGCTTTGCGGGTGAGAGTTCTAACTTTTGACGGAAGTCGGGGTCGTAGTGGGCTTTCTCCCAGTTGTACGCTCCTTGGATTTGCTCTGGCTTTACGCCAACAGCACGAATGATCAAGGCACCTTCGAGGTTGGCACCAAGAAGGTCGGCACCTGTAAGCTCAGTATCAATGAGGCGGGCACGGTAGAGGTTGGCATTGCGGAGATTGGCATTGCGGAGGTTAGCTTTGTCGAGAAAGACATACTTTAAAATGGCTCCACTGAGGTAAGCCTCTCCTAAATTGGCACGGCTAAAGGTGGCACGGCTAAAGGTAGCACGGTAGAGATTGGCACGGTAGAGGTTGGTACTCTGCAAGCCTAGAGCCTCGCTATTACTATAGGGACGATTGGCTCCCTGTTGTTCCGTCCATATGCCTTTTGGATCGTTTTTTGTGTCTCTTCGACCAAGAACTGTCAGTGCCGATTGCACGTCAGTTTCAACGGGCTTTAGTTTCTGCTTTTTGTCCTCTGGTAAGCGTGCCTTATTTCGTATAAAAGCCGTGAGCACCTCCATAATCGTGCCTTGGTCTTTGGGTGAGTCCCTGGCAATGCGCTCTAGCGAATAAACGGCACCAATGCGTACGTCAGGTTCCTTACTCCCCAACTGCTCGACAGCTTTGGCAAAGCGATCGGTCACGAGCCTTTCTTGTCCTTGCTGGTAATTCAGGTACAAACTAATGCCAGCAGTGACTGTAGCCAGTAGTCCTAGTGTCGAAACCACAACTTTCACTACGTCTAGAGCCGCAGCCGGTGTTTCAGCCGTAAATGCCAACCCCAACAAGCGCCGCACTTTCCATAGTGGTGATCGCTCTCGCTTCAGCGCCTGAATTGCTTTCTCCCAATGCGATTCAGCACTGCCTTCAGGGTCAGCCTGCCACAGTTGGTAAGCCCGCTCTGCAATTTGCGCTTCGGTAAACGGTAGGGGTCTCAGCTGTTTCGGTCTCGCAGCACGTCGTCTCAAACTGGGTAAGCGCATAGTAAAAAGCTCTCGTCACCGCAAATTTAGCTTGAAAGGGTGCATTTGGTGGCAGCAACTCACCGCTTTGCCCCTTCTTTGCCCACGGAGAGAGGGAGGGGAAGCTATAACTCCTCTCTGTGGTTGGCTTTCTGACTCTTTCCTACAGGTAGCGTCATGGTGTCGGGAGGTCGCCCCCTTTGCCTGACTATATATAGTCCTCAGTCCTCAGCGGTGAGTTTTGAGTCCCTTTCAGCCCAAAGTTTTTGCGAAGCTTTGCAATTTTCTTGGTTCTGTCCTGAACTGTCCTTAAGTGTCCCGAATTGCCCAGAAGTTTTTGCAAAGCTTCGCAATTATTTCTCGTCCAGGTAGCCACTTCAGTAGCACAGAACTTCAACTCGACCAAAACGGACAGCTTAGCACCCTGATCTGTTACATGGCGTTACACGTTTTCAGTAGCACGGAAACTCAGTTTTGGGCAAACGGACAGCTTAGCACTGCAAATTGTTACAAACCGTTATAGACTTCCTACCTCTGTGGCTGCTGCTCCTCCTGGCTCCACTACGGCTGTCGGGTCAACGTCAATCAACAGTAACCGTGTCACCTTGAGACTCTCCACAGCCGTTTCTAATTGTTCCCGGCTGGACTCTGGTAACTCCCCGTTGAGCACTGTTTGCACTGACCGCTGGAGCGTCCCTAACGTGGCGTACAGGGTCAGGTTTTGGTCAGGCACCACATTGACTTGGAGCCGTAAACAAGCCCGACGCACGAACTCGGCTTGGGACAAACAACTGGTATACAATAAATCGTCAAAGCGTACAGCTTCGTCAGCCGTGAGCATAGTTTTCACGACTTGTTGCCGCAGCTTGTTGGCTTTCGCTTTCGCAGTCGGTTGGCGTTTAGTTGACTTCGGCGTTACTGGTTCTACAGTCATGGTGTGCCTCCTGGTGGCAGTACAAAAGCGTCAGTTTGGGCAGTCGAGGGCACACACAACAGCTTTATTTGTGTGCAGCGAAAAGAGACTTTGAGGCACGGTTGTTGCTCACACTGACTCAACTTTCTAGCGGTCAGAGCGGGGCAAGCTCACACTGTCACTCTGACCTTGAGCGGCTAGGGGTGTAGTCCCTGGCTCAGCAGTTATGTCGGTAGCAACTCCGTAGTTGGTAGCAAGGCGCTGTAGCATTTTATGACCGTAGACTCACTGCTTGCTCCTGTTGGGTTCAAGTCTCCCCGGTCTCTCTACAGTCCGTCAGCCTGCCCGTTAGTTTGGCACGCCCCTCCCGCTCCCTCACTCGGTATTTACCCGTAACTTTGGGCACAGACTCACCTGCTTTGCCTTGGGTACAGACCACTGCGGCTTGTATTACTGGCAGAAACTCAAGTGGGCACTTGACTCCAACAGGGTGCTTTGGCTTCCCGTACTCTAGTCAGGTTCCCAGACAAACAGACTCCCAGTGTCGGTACCGTCTCTCTTTGACGTGGCAAACTGTTAAACGGGCGGCTTCCTGCACTCCGGTTGCAGTTGGGTTGCTGACCCTCTGAGTGTCCAGACTGCCTCTCTTGTGGTGAGCTTTCCTGTGAGTCCGGGTGGCTTCCTTTGGGTCAGTTCGTGTGTCGGCTGGTCGCTACAACTGCCCTGTTTCGTGTGCGACGGTGTGGCTAGTCATGCCTGCAAACTGTTTTGGTCGGTTGCTACGTTACCTTCAGTTCGTGTTTTGGCTCTGTGCCTCTAACGTCCCTAGTTCGTGTTGCAGCACTGTGGTTACTTTGCCTTCAGGCTGTGGCTGACTGGCCTTTGCTCGGTACTGTTCTGCCTACTCGTTCTGTGGCTTTTCCAGGTGAGGCGGAGGGCGGAGGTGACCGGGTAGAGCAGTGCGTTGACAGCAAAGCCGATCGGTAGTGTTTCTTCTGTGTTTACGAGCAGCCGTGTCACCGAATTGCCTCGGAGCAACACGGACACTTTAGCGCTGTCGCTTTCGTATATGTCAAGCCATTGGGCTGTGGTCTGTACGGTTGCGTCTGTTAAAGGGTTTGGGGTGTTTCCTTGTGGTTCAGTCGGTTGTGTCATGAGCTGACTCCTTGAGTGGCTGCAAATGTGTTTTCAGTGCTTCGAATTCATGTGCCTGGTACAGGCTGTAGCTACCGGACTGGTTGCGTCCCAATTGGTCTAGCCAAGACTGGGCGTCGAGGCTAATTTGGCGGTACTGGTTGCCGCCGTGATCCTGGTAGGGCAACCAGGCAACAGTCGGACGACTGCTGTGGTCATAGTTTTCCGGAGCACTGGTAAAGCCCATAATGTCCCCGTCGTGCTTCCCGGCAAGGAGTCGGCACTGTAACGACAGGTCAGAACCCTTTTTCGTCAACCAAGCGATCGCAGGTTCCAGTGCAGTCCAAAAGCCCGTTTCATGGGACTCACAGACCCAGACAGCCTGAGCATTCACAGCCTGGTACAGTGCCCTGACACGACAGCCAAACGGGTCGTCTTCTAGTGCGAAATAGGACTGTGGTGCCTGTTTCCAGGTCTGCCGGTTGATCCGCTGGTGCGTTTTGTCCATGAGTGCGGCGCGGTCAGCCGTCACGTCTACCTGGCGGTAAGCGAAGTCGCTGACGATCAGTCCTTGCTCTGGCTTTTGATCGGAGTTGACGTAACCTTGCAGGTTCAGGTCAGGGTAGTACTGACTGGGTAACTCCTGGCTGTAATCGTGACTGCCAAACCAGCGTTTTTCACCCGCTTCGGTCTTGTAACCAAGCCAAACGGTGACGGTGGCAGAGACGTAGTTTTGTAGCCCACGGTTGACTTGTGTGGTTTGTCCCAGGTCAAAATGAGCACAGGCTTTTTGAGTTGCGCTGCTGTGACCATTAGCCTGCAACTCAGACGTATATGAGTCCCAGGTTTGCTTCGACGAGCACAACGACGAGCAGGACGAAGCTTATGCCTAGCAGCAGCTCTAGCAGCAGGCTGATTAAATTGTGTTGGTGTTGGGGCACGGCAGGACGTTAGAAACGACGCCCTTGCTGTGATCAGAAGAGAGAGGAGGGGGAGGAAGTATGGGAGGGGCAGCCGGTCTACGGGTTTAGTACCACTCCGTCGTGCCACCCCATAGCTCTGTTATGACTGCCGACAGCCGCTTATAGCGAGGACTGGGAATACACGGCTCCAGCTTGCTGTATACAACCTTGAATTCAGCTCCTGGCGTTTTGAGGTACACAGCCCCCTGACGCTCTTCAGCGTTACAGTCCGGGAAGTCTCGACTGAGCCGTTCTCGCAACCGTTCTAGTTTGCTGCCGCTGCCTTTCAAGCCCCACTCGGGTGACGAGAAGGAGCTATAGCCTTTGTCCCACTTAACGACGGGAAACAAGCCCTCCCGACCGCGCATGGGACGGTAGTCAATGACCGTACCAAACCGTTCCGAGTCCAGTCCTGGAAAATCGACGACTCGGCTACCAATAGGGTAGAGGGCTGACAGTGACATGGCTGCTGCCTGAGCGTGCGAGTATGTCGTTCGATTACGACACCGTACGGGAGTACTATACCCGAAGTCTCAGGTTGAGCGATCGGCTTGACGACACGTGAGGGGCGATCGCCTTGGTTTGGTGAGTCAGGCTGAACCGTGCGGCTGTGGTTACGCGGCACTGGTGGCTAAGAGCGGTACGGACTCTGCCATAGCGCTGGTGAAAGCGTGTTCTAGCTGTAAGCGTTTGGCCACCTGGTAGCCGAGTTGCAGAAAGTTAAGTACGGCTGGCTTTGTGGTGACAGCCAGACCGTTTTTCAGGGCGTATTGGAGACCGGTGGCAATACAGTCCATGCCGCCTTCTGTCTTTAAGAACTGCTCCAGGATTTGAGGTACGTACTCTGCGTACCCTTCTTTCTCTGGTGAATCAATAAAACTGCGTTCGACCAGGTATTGACTATGGCTGTTATAGTCACGCATGTGCTGTGCTGTGAGCGAGACAAACGCCGCTTCCCAGGTTGATCGTCGTCTCAAGTCTCCAAAGCCATTGCGAATGACAGACTTGAATTCAGGGTGCGTGGAGGCACTGTAAATAGGTCGATCGAGGTCTTCGCTTAAATAATCAACGAGCCAAACGCTATACGTTTTTGCTTTCAATGCTCCTAGTTTCATGGTCTTGCCTCTGACCGCTGCACCTATTTTACTTGACTTTTCGCCAACGGCGGCATTGGGTCCTACAGCGAATCCAGTGGGTAGTGCGTTGAGGGTGGCTTCGTCAAACGGTAGCTGGAAGCGCGCGATCGCCTTTTGTTCGGCTGCTTGACGCTCAGCCTGTGCTGTTGCTGCTTGCTCTTCCTGCTCCTGCTGGTGTACCAGAAGGGCTTGGGCGATCGCGGACTCTAGTGCAGCCGCTTCTGTTGCTGTTGTGGTAACCGTTGTTTGGCTTTCAGAGTGCATGGTGCGTATGATCGAAATTGCGCCCTGATTTGTGGGAAGCAGGAGAAGGGAGGGCGGTCAAAAGCCACCGCTGTGGTTACTACTGACTGCGGCTTGGTCTGACGAAAAAAAACCAATGCCCACTAGGGGCAGGTTGGTTCGGGTCGAGCTAGTCAGAGACTAGGCTTCGACTGCCTTTTGGGGCTTGAGTGCTTCGTAAGAGGTACGCAGTTGAGCGACGCTGTCCTTAAAGTAAATGCGGTTGCTGTTTTCAGCACGGACGGTTGCACCAGCAATGATTGCTTCTGCAGCAGCGTTGTCATTGACGCGACCGTTGCCTGTCAACTGCTTGCGGATTGCTCCACAAAGCGCGAAATACTGACTTTTCAGGTAAGCGTAGCCGGACTGTTTAGCGTTGGGTTGAGACATGTGGATTGCTCCTTGTTGTATGGTTTTCTCGGATCTCACACCCCCGAAGCGACAGCGACCTGACCGGACGGCTCGGACTGCCTGACTTTGCTTCAACCAACTACACCTCACACCAACGTTCGCACGTTTACAGCTTTCACGAATGCTCAAAAAGCGCTAATCCCGTGAGGGACTAGACGCGGGCTGTAGTTTTCACTTCCGTTTCTGCCAACGTTTCGTAATCACTACGAAACCGTTTCTACCAACGCGGCATTGTGACCAATCACCCAAGTCCATGACTGAATGCGGCCCCACTTTGCTGCCCTGCTGGCACGACAGTGCTGCCTTTGCTGCTTGGTTACCACCAAAAAACACTAACCCGAAGGCTAGCGCTCATGCAATTTCCACCTGTGCCCTACTGCAAACACCACTCTGCGCACTCGACGCTTTGCTAACCCACCGGTGCGACAGCACTGCTTTGACTCTGCAACTCTGTGACAGCACCGCTCACGCCAGAGCGCAACACCTTGTCTCGACTGCTGGTCACCCCAGACTGTAACTACTCGTATGGGGTTTGGCTTTGGTTTTGTGGCGTTTGGCAAACGGCTCCAACTGTTCCACAATGATGATCCGCTCAGGATCAACAAAGTACCGTGACGTTTCTGTTTGAATGACTGGGTAACGCTTGCCGTTGAGTCGGTAAAGCTTAAACTCGACCACAGTACCGAACCGTCTTGACCGTTGCCGTATGAGTTCGACTACTTTGTCTCCTACCTGTGGGTCAACCTGGAAGTCGTTGGCGCAGTAGACGTACTGACGGCCGTGGTAGGGGTTTAAGAAGCGGTGCAAGACTTGACTCTCCCTGCTCTAAAGAGACAGGGATTCTTAATTAACCGGAGTTAACTAATATCTGGTTTAGATTCCAGTTCTTGCCTTGCTGCCGTTTGCCCAAAAAGGCGGCACCATCACTGACAAGCATCACTTTCCCACAGTCGGCGGGTAGGTTTTTAATGTCTTGACTGACAAACTTAAAGCCAGCCCTTTTGTTAATCGTCCGGCTGGCTTGTGTATCGGCATGATCGATATGACCACAGTTCTCACAGAGAAACTTCTCGCCATCCCGATTAGCGGGGCTGCAACGACCACAGGCAGAGCATTCCTGACTGGTGTATGACGGGTGCTCAGGTAGCACTGGTTTACCGGCTTTTTGCCCCAGCCAACCGACTTTCGCAAACAGTCCACCCCAGGCAGCATCAGCGATCGAGCGGTTCAACCCACGCTTTGCCGCTTGACCATTCGGCATGAACCGACCCTGCACCCGTTTGGGTTTGCAACGTTTTTTCATGCCCTGGATGTTCAAGTCTTCATGCACCACTGCATCGGCTGTCTTGATCACCTTGCTGGCAGCTTGCCACTGATAACCTTCGCGTCGATCGACAATCTTTTTATGTAGCTTGGCAACCAGAATGCCAGCCTTCGCCCTGTTCTTGGAACCTTTGACCTTGCGGTTCACCCGTCGCTGCCGAATCCTCAGCCTGCGACGGCTTCGCTTATTGGTGCCAAATCTAGGGTTTTCAATAAAAGAGCCATCACTGAGCGCTACTAACTTATTGATCCCAACGTCGATGCCGACTGATGACTGTACATCAACCTTGATAACGGGCAACTCTTCAGCCAGGTCAAGCAAAACGCTCATGTACCAACCATCAGCCTCTCGCTTCACTGTGATGGTACGAACACCAGCGCTTTCAGGAATCTCGCGGCTATCGAGAAACCGCATACTCCCCAAGCCTGGTAGGTAGGCATGAGAGTAACAAGGTTTGCGTTCACCCGTCCGCTTGTTTCGTTTGGCAGTGCGGTTGATGGTGAGTTTGGCTTGACCTGGCTTATATTGAAAGCTCTTGAAGTTGGCAGCTTTACGAAAGGCGGGGAAGCCTCGCTCATGCTTGAAAAACCCAGCGTAAGCGGCATCCAGTTTCGCTAGATTGCCTTGCAGCACACCACTATAAATGCGGCTGTAGTAAGCATTCTCGGCTCTTAGCTCAGTCGTCCGTTTACTTTGCACATCCGAAGCACTGCCCCAACGCAACTGTTGCTTGCTGATCTTCGTTAAGACGGCAGAGACTACCCCATGTTTGACCACCGGACAAGTGAGCGGACAGCAAGCACAATATTCAACACGAGTCTCCAGATCGCAGAAAGCGCCATAGGCATACATTACAGGCTCGTCCGAGTTCTGATTGTTGGATTCAAAACCACGCTGACGCTCTCTCAGACAATAGTTGCGATGCTTCCGTAGGGTGACAAGCCACTCCGACATCAGCGCTTGCTGCGTCCGATTCGGTTGTAGTTTGTAGTTCCAACGAACTTGCATCATTTTTCGGTTGGTCTGTTCCGGTTATTGTAAGTTGGTCTGCGTTCAATTAACAAGCATGTATAGGAAAGAACGGCACAGCGTTACAGACTTAAAGGTTCATTTGGTCTGTGTGACCAAAGATCGCAAGCCTGTACTCATCGAGGACGGGTTAAAGCTGATTGAACAATCGTTCGGCGAAGTTGCTCTCAAAATGCACTTCAACATCCTGGAGTTCAATGGCGAAGCTGACCACGTTCACGCCCTGATTGAATACCCTCCCAAGCTGTCGCTCTCTGCAATTACCAACGCGCTCAAAGGGGTATCCAGTCGCAGGTATGGCACGGCAGGCTACCCGAAGCCACACAAAGAATCGTTGTGGAGTCCGAGCTACTTTGCCGTTTCGGTGGGTGGAGCCCCGATTGAAGTGCTGAAGCAGTACATTAAAGACCAAAGCCGCCCTAAAACGGCGGGGCTTGAGTCCCATTAATTTCGGTCATTCGGTACAGACGTGTTCACCCAACAAGCCCCATAGCGGTCGTGCGGTAAAGGTGACCAGGTCAATGTCACAGCCGTTTTGGTGACCTTTGATCACCTGACTGGGCTTGCCAAACCAGCAAGCTAGGTGTTCACTGTTCCAGGAGTGCAGCGGCTTCTGTTGCGGTTTGCGTTGCTCCCACTCCATGAGCGTGCAACGTCCTCGAAACACGATTGAGAGACTGCTTTTGGGGTACGTGCCTGCGTCTGGGTCACACCAATCGAGCGGCGCTTCCTCTCGCTGGAGGCATACGTCCAGTCCCCGCTTTTGGCACCACTGCTGGAACGCTTTCAGGAGTTTCTGTTTTGTGGCTTCGAGCTGTTTTTGCATGAGCGGTCGCCTGCTAAAAGTCAACCGCGCGACTCGCTAGAGAGGTAGGAGGGGTAGTGAAGGGGTAGTGAAGGGGAGTCAGCGTGCTCTTAAAATAATTGCAAAGCTTCGCAAAAACTTTCGCTGCACGGGACTCGACACCCAGGTCACCGGGCTATGACTGGACGGAGGACAAGCGCCCAAACGCTGTGCCATGATTGCCATGAGTCCCCCACGCTTCAACAACGTCGCTTGTTTTGCGCTTATGAGCCAGATCCCAGAACCCGTAACTAAAAACCGCTTTCCAGGCTGTGTGGCTATGAAGCTCCACATAGAGGCTAAGTCAGAGCCAGCAACTGACACGGCACCAGACGTAGACCCTTTTGCACCACCGTCACAGCCTGACACGGGGAACGGTAAGAGTCCCTACCCAGTGCTGACTATGAGTCTGACGATTAACTTTAGTGGGGAGCAGGAGATCGACATACCGGGTGCGAAAGTGCTGGGTATACCTTCTGGTAAAGCGACTTTTGGGGCGAGGCGTTGCGAGTTACGCTTTGCCTTGTGGGGGTGCCAACTGCCACTCGACCAGGTGTTGCTCAATGCACCCTTGAAACGCTCTTTGGTTGTCGAAACGCAACGAGAACGAGCGACTGAAACTCAACTGGGAGCCACGTTGGGCGGTACGGTAGGTGAGAAGCCCAGCGGCACAGGCACTACTACTGTGGGGTTTAAGGGCTCTGGGAAGGCAGTGGAGAAAGTGACAACTGAGCGCTGGCAGGTGCATTACACGGGCGATGAGAAAAAGCCTATGTGGGTCTTTGAAGTGAAAGACGGGGATTCAATTTTGCAAGGTGCGCTTACCCGCGAACAGCTTGGTACGGTTTCGTTTGACAGTGACGTTAAGCATCAGGAAATGCCGCTTAAGGGTGATGAGCAGCCTGGTGCAATCTTAAAGGCAACTTTAGCTGTACGAGCAGAGGACGTGCGCCTGACCTGGGGTAAGTTTGGCTGGACACCGAACATTACCCGCAACAGACTGGCAGTGATTGAACGAGCGATCGCCCTGAAGCACATTGGTCCGCAACTGCAAAACGGCACCTTAACTACGACAGAGTGGCAGTATGGCGGACATTAAACTACGCACAGACGTTGGTTCGCTTGACCTGGAAGCCGCGATCACGCAGGCGGTAAACGGTGACAGTGACGACTTCTTTGAGCTTGCTAAGACGCTGGGACTGAACCCGCTTACAGACTTTGAGGGTAGTGATCTGCACGGAATCACGCTGGAACCGAGAAGTGACTTGCGTGGAGCTAACCTACGCTCTGCAAACCTTAAAGAAGCTGTGTTAGGAGGCGTTCTGCTCACTGGTGCCCACCTTATTGGTGCCCACCTTATTGGTGCCCACCTCAACGACGCCAACCTCCACAAGGCCAACCTCCACAAGGCCAACCTCACTGGTGCCCACCTTATTGGTGCCAACCTCACTGGTGCCCACCTTCGTAGTGCCGACCTCACTGGTGCCTACCTCAGCGACACAACAGGTGTGACAGCTGAGCAAATCATAGTCGCCCACAATTGGCAAGCAGCCCGTTACAGTCCCAACTTCCGCCAGCGACTCGGACTGCCACCTGAAGCACCCAACTCCTAACCCCCAACTCAATAAAAAAATTGCGAACGTTCGCAAAAACTTTTAGCAGTCCCTTTTAGAGTTGACCTAGCGTTTCCACCCGCCCAACCTTTGCTGCTGCGCTTTGCGGCTGGCTAACGCGATCGTCTCCTGTGCCCGACAGTTCGTTCCCGGTTTGAACTTGACCCAACCGCTGGCTGCCAGTTCGGTCTGCACAAACGTGCCTGTGGTCAAATGGACTTCACGAGTCAGAGTTTCGCCCACCCTTTCTGTGGTTAAGGGGTCGTCCAGGTAAACGTAGCCTTCAGATTCTGTTAACAGAGTTATAAGCCTCCGTTTAGCCTCAAGCCGTGACGACGGGTCTGGAAACAGCGTCAGGCAACTTAGTTTCACAGTAGTCGCTGGAGCCTGAGCTGACTCACTCAAAACGAGGCTCAAGTCGTCTTCGACACTGCTTACCCGTCTGGCGTTAGGGTTAAGGTTACTGGCTACTCCTGCTGTCGCGCTGTCGGGTACTGGAGTCAGAAACGGCAGGAGTGCGATCGCCCCTAACCGGAGGAGCGACAGGGTCAGGACGACTTGAGAAATGACTTGCCACGTTTTCATAGCCTTAAAGTGCCCTATACGCCATTGCCGCTCACACTTTGCGCTATGGTGTCAGCAGTTTCAGTGGTCTTTTATGCACTCTTTGCAGGCACGATCTGTCACCAAACCGCTTCGTCGTCGGTTGCCTCCGGCTGCGGTTGACCTGTTGTTACTGGTGTTGCAGTGCCTCTTCCTTGCGGTGTTTGTGTCCATTGGTGCTTACATGCTCTTGAGTGGCTCTCCTCGTCAGGCGTTACCGCTGGTAGCGTTGGCGATCGCAGTGCAACCCTTTGTTAAGCTGCCGTCCTTTGCGTGGTTGGGACTGGTTGCTTTTGGTCTGGCGCTCGCTTAAAAGGAACTAGCCCTCGAAAGGTCTAGGACTTACCCGTATTGGGAAAGTGGGACGACTGAGTGTCCACAGCATGAAGCTGTTTAGAGAAGGAAGTCGTCCCTTAGCCCAAAGGTCTTTGGTGCTGTTTAATTCTGTGATCGTCCCTGAATGTAGTCAGCGACCAGGCTCCTCAACTCAAGCAGTCCGGCTGTTAACTCGTTGAGTTGCTCTTGATTGAGCTTTGCCAGCGCACGGATTTCGGCAACTTCGATTTCATGTCGAGAAAGCGCACTCTGGTGTGCCGTGACGACTTGGGTTAATTCTTCAGTGCTCATACTTTTAAAGACTCTAAGCTCATACTGCTAAAAAGTTCGTAGCCATGAACCCTGGAGTTCACAGCCACAAACACACACCACATTGACTCACTTTCCCAACGGTGTGCGTGTTGGTCAAGCCTCTCAGAGTCGTACTGCGCCGCGTTTCAGACTGTGTCAGTCTCTGCTGCTGTTCGCTGTACGGTCTGCACGTCGTTCTTGGTCGCCATGCCGTTGGCTATTTGGGTTTTCCCTGGCTACGAGCGGTCGCGGGACGTGCTGACACAACACTGTTGATCGCAAGGAAACAAGGGCATGCAGGAGTCCAAGCGTCACGTTCCCAAGACCTACTCTCAGGCGTTTACAACTTGCACCCTGTCTGCATGCCAAAAACATGAGCCGTGAGGCTGTCTTGTGCTTCTGGACGGGGCGGCTGCACGGTGGGTGGGTGTTGCTCCCACAGCGTCCTCAAACGCCTTGCAGCCCAGCCATACAGTGTGTGCCGACAGACAGTGAAAGTAAAGCAGGAGTGCCTGCCTTGCTACTCCTGCACCAGTACTTACCCACAAACTCCAACATAGACCCGACTTACAGGGGCGAAGTGGCTCTAGAGTCCTTGCCCCTGCTTTGGGGTGCCAGAGCGTGCTTTACGGGTTTAACACCGAGGCACACTCTGGCGGTGTCCGCTGTACAGACGAGATTAAGGTCAATGGCGTAAACGTTACCGCAATTGCTTCCACTTCGTCTCTTGCGCGGACGGGTAGGAGGACAGGGAGAGCTTTGCGCTTTTCCCTGTCACGCTTCGCAGTGAGAGCCTGCGAGTCCCGCGCTACCAACCCGATCCGTCCTCTACTCAGGTTTGCACCTGCTCATCGTAGTTGGATCGGTAGTTGTGTTGGCAGCAATGGACTAAGTCACACACGTTAGCCGATCACCCTTTCGGGAAGGTCTAAGTTGATTTGAAGCACACGTTATTTTGCATTTCTGCAACTCCCTTGCGGGGTAAGGTTTGCTTTGACAATGCTTTCAGGCTTTCGCTGCACGAGCTCCTGAAGTCGGTTTTCCACGCTCCTAAACTGCGCGATGTTCCTCTTCTAACCGCTTCGGACTAATGAATCCGATTGAGGTTCTGACCTTTCAAGCGTAGCTAGTTTACTAGCTGAGTCTGGTATAGCTGGGTACTCAGGATGACTCCCTTTCCCTCGGATTTTCTCCGTTTAGTAGCTACTCTGGAAACCGCCGCTTTTTGACTCAGACCCGAAGGCGTACAGTCAGTTAGCTTTGGTATACTCCAGAACCCGTATCCCTGCGCCGCTAGGCGGAAGGAGAGGGGTACAACCAACTGGTGTGCTACGACGCCAAAGGGGAGTTCCGCCTTACCAGTTACGGGGTGCGGTTCCACTGCTACGACTACTTGTGCCCGTGAGAGCTGTTCGGACAGCCTTCTTCCCGCAGAGACCTGCTAGACCTTGTCTGTCGTTCCCAAGTCGCCGCTTGCCCCACTCCTTAGAGGGTGGCTGCTTCTAAGCCAACCTTCCAGTTAGTTGCGGTGCTCTGCGCCGAGAGGCGAAAAGGAGAGACAGCTTTTGTGACCAACCTTTGCCTGTGGTTCCTTTTCGCCGTTGCTTACTTTGCTTCGGTTTGGGGCACACTGACGCTGCTGCTGTTAGGGCAGTAAAATTGAGGCGCCGGAGCAAGGTTAGGTTTGCTCTAGCGTCTTTTTGTTTGGGTTTCAGCTCGCCTGGGCTAAAGTTTGCGATTCAATTGGCTGCCCAGCAAGCCGCCCAACAAGCCGAAGGACATAAGGACAGCGAACAGTAGCGTCAGGACACAAACGCCTTTCCACAACGCTCTGAGTATTTTGTGGCGTTGAGCCTGGGGTAGCTTGCAGAACTGTATGAAGGCACTGACTACGAGTCCGACATGTATGCCCAGGTAGCCGTAAGCAAACACGGCGAGCGGCAGTGCTGTCAAGCTGGGCACGTCGGCTTTATAGTCGATGAAGCTCTGCACAAAGCTGACTATGAACGCTCCAAGGCTAAAGAGTACTCCCAGTGCTGCGCCCACGGCTGGCGGGAATAGCCAGGTGCGGGCAACCGGGTCTTGGTGCCACTGCGGTCTGTGTGGTCGGGCTTCTAGTTGAGTTTCAGGCTGTGGTTCGGGCCCCGGTTCGTTTTGAGCTTGTGGGTAAGTCATGAGAGCGAGTGAAGAAAGAGTATTTCAGCCAACCGCAACGACAGGTGCAAGACCGATCGCGCTTCTCGGCTGAAACACACTTCTGACGTTGTGACCACGGGACTATTGCGGTCTTTTGGTCTTGGCGTCCCCCAGTGCGTAGGCTCTACCCTGAACCATATAGAGTTCATGGTCATAAGGGGTTAGCTGTGACGCCTGCATTGAGTCTGGTATGGTGTCGGCGGTGCAGTCATACTCGAAACACAGCCCGTAACCACCGTAAACGAAGACGTTTTCTTTGAAGTCTCGGTACCTCCGCTCGGCGTCGAACACGGTTACCAGACCGTCGATATCAGGTCTGTACAAGAGCACAGCGTCTCCCTTTTGTTGGGCGTACTGTTTGCCTTGTTCTAACAACCACGGCCGCTCCGACTGAAGTACGTGGTTGCCTTCCTGGACAGACCCCGGTAGGCTGACGACCCAACTGTTCACACCGTTACTGTCGAGCACGAAAGCACCGACTTCAACGTGATCGTACTTGCCCTCTGTGTCGTACAGGGTTTTCAGACCTCCCGATAACAAAAAGACTATGAGAATATTCACGCGTCACTCTGCCGAAAACAACTGCACCCAAGACACGTGAGTGCCCTGAGTGCAATCGCCCGATTCAATAGAACCGGATAGCCGGTTTTGCCTGAACGGTCGGGTGTGGTTCTCGCTTGCCCTGGTGTCTGAATCGGCGTTTGAGTCGTTCGCGCAGAAGCCATAACGCCTTACCTCTGTAGGGCGTGTCTAGGTGCTGACAACGCTTGATCCACTTGCGTTTGGTGCTTGTGGTCATGGGCTAGTCTTCCAGTGCTCTGATTTCGGCTCCGGTGACGACTTCTACCAGCTCAAACACTGGTTCAGTCGTTGGCTGGGGGGCGAGGCTGACCTCGACTGAGTCCGCTATTGCGGCAATAAAGACACCCTGATCGTCCCACAAGACTCCGGGTTTACATTGTTCAACCATGTCAAGCAGACGGCTGCCCCAATCGTTAATCACGTTGTGGTTGAGCTGTGCTTGTAGTTCTTCAATCGTGCTGTACTCAATGACTAGCAACAATTTCATGTCGTTCCTTGCGCTGTCGCATAAAAGTCTACCCTCCTGACACGTCAGTGAGACTGAGGGTGAGAGAGGGAGAGCTTTGTTGGTGCCCCATTTGCGGCTAGACAGGTTTTGCTTCTACCGTGATGGTCGGACATGGGTTGTCGATGAGCTGGGTACCGAGTGGCTGCCAATCTTTGTACGTCTCGGTTTCGGTGTCAATGGTGTCAACAGAACGGCAACGAGTGGGTTCAGCACCGTCCAGTGGTCCACTTTTGAGGACACTGCCGTCTGCTGCTTCAAATTGTTTGAGGAACGCCCACACGCCCTTGATCTCCACGATGCCCAACTCATCAGGCTCATTGTGTCCGACCACGCGAGTGGTTTGTGTCTCTCCCAAAAGATCGATGGCAACCTTTTCCTCAACGGTTGTGGCGTACTGTGGATCGACAATGTAGAACCGAAAGAGTGTGTAGTAACGCCACTTTTGCTGTGGTTTTAGCTCTAGCAATCGTTGTTTGCCTTGCTCGTAGAGGGCTAATTCGTCTTTCAGGACAGCAGCAAAGTCGTCTATGTCAGTAGCCAGTGCGACAATCGGTTGACCGCGCCAGAGGTCTCCTACCTGCACAGAGTCAGGGAGCGGTTTAAGGTCGCTTGACACTTGTGTTCGCTTGAGCTGTAGATTGCGGTGGTCATAAACCAGGGCAAAGCGGTTGCGGTTGTAGTTGTAGTTGTTCATCGAGTCCGTTTCCCTTGCTAATGTTGAAACCCTGAAACGTCAGTGCCGACCGATAGACTACTGCTCGACTCCAGAAGTACGCAATAAGTAATTTTGTACTACTATGTTTCTAACGTCCCTGTAACTCGTCTGTCCCGTCTTGGGATCGAAGTCCAGTTTCGGTTCTTGTCCGCTTGCTTGAGGACGATTTATGCGATTCTGCTTTTTGCGTCTGCTGAGCCTGTTGTTGAGTCTGGCAACTCTTTGTGCTGCGGCTCAGTCTGTCCGTGCTGACAACGGTGGTGCGCTTGATTTTGGTGTGCACAAGACTGATACTGCTGTGACAGTAGCGGCTTCGCCTGCTGCGTCTGAGCCGTTACCTGGTGACGTTGCTGTTTCACCCACACCCGCTGTGCCTCAGTCGCCTGCGGTGAGTTTTGACTTACCCACTGCAACGGTCTCAGCAGCGACGCCAACGCCAGCAACAACGCCAGTACCCAAGCCGACAGTAGGCGGCAATGACGACTTCTTTGCAGGCGGTTCTGACTCCTTGGTCGCCCGCACAGTGGGACATGCGGAAGGTACCCGTACTGCAAACGGGAGTAAAACGCGGGCTTACTACGGTCACTCTGACCCTGGTAATGGTGTGTGGAACCTGGGCAGCTTTTCCTATCAGCATGGAGCCAAATCACCGGAAGACGCGGACGATAAGCAGTTAGCGCGTCTCAAACGTCAACGCGAGACGTTACGGCAGAAAGCAGCAGCGGCAAAACTTCAGTGGTCACGAGAAGAGGAACTCAATGCGCTCGACCTGGCAAACCAGGCACCCCTGGCGGCTCTGGACACCCCGGGTTATGTGGACTGGCTGAAGCAAGCGCGCGATCGCGGACTCACGGGTTCAGACGCCGTTTTGTGGGCGCGTACTCAGTCGTACCGCAATCCACGCACAGGGCGTTGGGAGGCACCGGGACTGGGTAATACCGAAGACGGTATTAGTCACGACCAGAATCGTCGTCTCACTGCGATTGCACGGGCACTGGAAATCTACGAACAGCAAGCGCAGGCACCCCTGAAGGACGCTGAGCCGTCTGTGAAAGTGGTGAACAAGCCACCGCAAGTGGTCACGGCTGACCGGATCATTTTCCAAAACCTGTCGCCGTCGCGCTCCAAAGACGTGGCAGCGACACCCTAAAAAGCTTCTCCACCGCCAGGGTAGAGAGTCGCTGAAGGCTTGCCAACCCAGTATTCGCTACCATAACGCTGGGCGACCTTCTGGGTTGGACTTCACACCTTTGCTGCGTCAGCAGTGGGGGTCAGTAGCCGTACCGTGATAGACGGTCGTCTAAGTACTCTTCGTACTCCTGGTTAGCCAGTGCGTCTGGTGTCAGGAGTTCAGGCACAAGAGACGTTTCAGTTGCTTCTGGTTGTAGCGCTGTTGCTAACGCCAGCACCTCTTCTAGAGTGATCGGTGCTAATGGGTTTCTGGTGCTAGTTGTCGCTGTGGTGTCAAGGCTCATGGGTTTGTTCTGCTGCAAAGACGGCACACTCCCGCCGCGACAGCGGTGCCCGCCAGACCAGGAAAATCCTGTGAGCAACCGCGTTTTGTGGCTCTACCGTTGTGCCTGCTCCTGTAAGACCTGCCTGATTGCGTCCAGACAGACGATCGCTTGAATTAACGTAGTGCGATCCAAAATGTCTATGCTGTCCAATGACAGGTCAACGGTGACGCCTGTTTGCTCAATGAGTAGCCAAAGTACGTCCGACTGCAAAGCTTTGCGTTCGCTCTGACTTAATGTCTGTTTCAAGCACTCCTGGAGTGGAATTGGTAACGCGCTCATAGCTTGGGCGACCGCCTGGTTAACCGTCTCCCACATCTGCCGACAGTAGTTTGTATAGAGCCACTGCAAGGCTTGAAGTGCAGGGGAAGGTCTCGTGAGCGTTGTAAGCGTCCAGTAAGGTGGATTGTGCATGTCTTGATGTCGATCTGGATGAATTATGAGGAAAGCGCAAAGCTGGCAAAGCGCTGCTTGCATTAAAAAGTGATCGCACTAAAATCAGCTTAGACGTTGGCGCTTGGCTAGTTGCACATGAAAAGTCAGGTTCGTATAGGCTGTGGGCTGATAGGAATTGTGTTCGCCAGTTGGATTGGGTTTCCGTCATGGGTTACTGTGCAGCGAGTCCAATCGCAACCACTAGCATCCCCGGCAACTGTGTTCACGTCGCAAGAGCAAGCGTTACAGCGCTTGCAGGAAGCTAACCGGATACAAGACTCGATGCAGCAAGAATTGCTGATGCGGAAGACGATTCAAGAAGAAGTCGATCGCGCTTTCAACCATACGACAGCTTTGCTCAACGTCTTGTTGGCAATTTTGACTGTATTGCCCATTATTGCCACCGTGTTACTGTATCTATCTCGCCAAAGGGCGATTCAAGAACTGAGCCAGCAAATGGAGGCGCAGATCCAAAGAGAGATTGAAACCCAAGTACAGGCTGAGTTAAAACAACAGACGCTGATCATCCAGCAAAAAATGATTGAGTTGGAGCAAGAGACCCTTGCTGTTACAAGGCAAGTGCAACAGCAAGCAAGTGACTTTCAGGCAGAAATCGAGCAACTCAAAGCTGCTTTTGACAATCAGTTGGAAGCGCTTAAAAATACCGCAACTGAGGTAGAGCGAGAAAAAGACAGAATTTTTCAGCAAATTACCAACATCACCCTTGTAGCCACATCGAAAGACGTAATCTCGGATGAAAAGAAACGTCAAATTGAGACGTTAACCGAACGGTTGGACGACTTGAAATCGAAAAGTTCAAGCTTGGACTTAGACGTTAACGACTACGTTCGAGAGGGCGATGCCTTGTTCTTTGCAGGACGCTATGCAGAGGCGATCACTGCCTATGACCAAGCGATCACTAAAACGATCGTTGATACGCATAATCTCTTTGCAGCGTGGCATGGTAAAACGAAGTCCTTACGACGGCTGAAGCGATACCCGCAAGCTTTGGCAGCTAGTAACAAAGCCATGGCGTTGAAGCCTGATGACGCCCTCATGTGGTTTGAGCGGGGTTACCTGCTACACCTTCAAGAGCAATATGCTGAAGCGCTTGAGATTTACGATCGGGTGATTGCAGTACAACCAAGCTTTTACCGTGCTCGTAATCATCGGGGCTATGTTCTGCTTAAATTGCAGCGGTATGAGGAAGCCATCACCGAACTCAACAAGAGCATTGCAATCAAACCGGATTATGGCAATGGCTATTACGGCAAGGCGTATTACTATCTGCTCCACAGTCAACCTGAGTTAGCCTTAGAAAATCTAAAACATGCGATCAACTGTTACCCCAGATATAAAACTTTGGTAAAAACCGATTCAGATTTTGCTGGTCTATGGGACAACGATCGTTTTCAAGCACTGGTTGAACAAATTTAGCCCTAACTCCCACCTGCTACGCGAAAATGGGGAATGCAGGCTAAATTTGTTCAACCTGACTGACCGTAACGCTTTGCGTTCTTCGTAGGCCAACGTGTGGTGTAAGCACGTCTTTAGCTCCGGTGGCAGGTCACCGATTGACTGTACAATCGCCTGATCAACGGTTGCCCACCTGTTTTGACAATAGTGTTGATAGTGCCACTGGACAATCTTCAGTGCAGGGCTTGGTGGTAGCGTCGTGCTGATTGTCCAGTACTGTAGCTGCTGCTGTGGTTGTCGTCCTGACTGCTTTCCTGACTGTGGCTGTGGTTTGCTGTCCATAGGTTGAAGTGAAGCGAACAGTACGTTGCAGTTAAGCGTCTCGAAACCGCCACTACCAGAGCTTTTTTTCGTTTTTTAGTGCGTCTTGCCAGTACAACGTTAGCTGTACTTCTGTGGGCAGCCCGGTCAATTCTTCCTTAACGACATGGCCAGTCTCGCTGAGTAATACCAATTCTCTGAATTCGGTTTACAAATCCTCGTAAGGGCGTACGGTCGTACGCCCCTACAGACGGTCATCTGTAGTGCTATTTTTTGAAACTGGTATAAGTAAACCTGATAATCAATGGAACAGGAGGAGTTCCATTCCCTCCTGCCCTCAAGCGACAGCTTGCCAAACGACGCTTGCTTCTAATCTGATGTTGCCTCGGTATCGCAGGGCAGCCCTGGATCAAACACGATTTCATAAACGACTTGTGGCACCATCCGTTGCAACGTCATGAGATGAGCCTCAGCATCACCACGTCGCCGAAAACGTGCTATCGTCAGCCGCTGCAAGTGCGGCAGGGCGCGAATGATGCACCAGGGAGCTAGACGGTCAGCATAAGTCATAGTCGAAGCCTCTGTAAGGGTTGCACAGGAAGTCAGCGCACCTTGAATGACACTGAGAAGGTGCTGATACGTGGGAGTTTGCTCAAACGGGTGCAAGATCCAGGCGCGATCGGGAGTGAGCTGGAAACTGAGTTGATAGGCTTGACTCGGATTGACCTAAATGACCCAGAGCGCTTGCTTGGGCTGCTTTCGCGTTGTGTATCCCTGCGCTTTAAGGGCAGCACGCAGCAGCGCCATTTCGCGTGCCACCTGTTGCCCATCGATTCCTGTCGGTTGCATCACGCCGTTGAACTCCTGTACTTTGCTGCACTGCATGGGTCAACGTAACGAGAAAGCACCGGCAAAGACAGATCCAATGGATCTTGAAAGGGCACGCGTTATGTGCTTAGGCGTCTTGCTCCTTTGCAGCGGTCTCGGTGGCGAGGGGCGGACAAAAAGCCTGCAGGAGTGTCGCTGGAAGCTCCTGCTGATGTCGCAGTAAAAAGTCCATCACAGCCAGATGGTAGAGATCCGCTGGACTCGGAGCACGGTAACTGCTGCCACGGCTGAACCAGCGCCGCACTGTAGCAGGCGAACGCCCACAGATAGCCGCGATCGCTTCATAGCTGATCGCCCAATTGGCGTAAAATTGCCGTGGTGAGAGCCTGAGTGTGCAGTGGCTGTACCGGTAAATCAGCTGAAGATCCGTCTCCTGTAACGGCTGTGGCTCAGTCATGAGACTGTACCTCAGTCCAGACTGCCAGATCAATTTCCCAAGCAGTGTCGGTCACGACTTGGCCCAGAGGGTGGCTCAGCCAGACTAAATACTTCCATGTCCATTGCCCCTGATGATGGGCATAGGCGAAAAAATGTCCCAGGATGATACCAGTTTGAGTTTCAGACACATCTGACCATGTCAGCCAGCGCACGCTAGCCCCATCAGCAAATTTGGGTCTGGGTGACGCTTGGAGCACCAGCTCTGGTAACACAGTGATAGGTTGGAGTCGCCTCAGTTCAAAGGTTGGCAGGTCCGTAATCATGTCTGAATCGGCATGACGCAGAACGTGAAGCAAATCGGCGAGCCATCGCCCCGTCAGGCTGTGTGTCAGTTGCTGCACCAGTAAGGCTGCCAGTGCTTCCACTTCACACGCTTGCAAATGCATTTTCGCGGCGTCAAAGTTAGGGTCAGCATAATCACTCAGGCAAGCCATCAGTGCAGCGACCTTAAAAGCACAAAGGGCTTGAACATACCCGTCACAGCGATCGCTGCAAGGAGGGGGAGTTGTTGAAACAAACATAGCGAGTAGCTCCAAAGGCAAACCCGGACAGCATTTACCATCCGGGTTTCATAAACGATTGTGGTCATGGAAAAATTGAGCAGAAAGAGCCAAGTGCCCCAAGCTTTATGCTCGCTACTAGCAAGCTTCAGTGGTCAGCCTTGGTTTGACGTTACTCTTGCGCCAAAAAGACGAGAAACTGGAGAGTCTCTCGCCCTAGCGGTAGCCAGTAAGCTGATGGTGGAAGGGAGAGGGGAGGGAAGAAGAGCCGATCACTCCCTCTAGTGGCATCACTTGCGTTACAAGCGGTTATTTTAATTGCCGCCTTCTGGCTAGCGGAGGCGGGCGCTCAATCTGCAGGGTCAAGCTGTTGCAACTGAATATGTTTACGCCCCAGCACAACTGCAAACTCATCCCCCGTTTAGAGGTCCATTTGTTTGGTATACGCCTCACTGATCAATAAATTACCGTTGCTATGAACTCGCAGTCGATAGTTTGCGGTACGCCCACCCCGTCTGGGAGCAGTCTGTTTCCCGTCCAACTCAATGCCTTCAGCCTCGATAACCGTTTCCGTCCCCTTGCGGGGTAGCGGTCTAGTGAATTATCTGGGATTGTTAACTGCCGATCGAATCCAAACCGTTTCCGTCCCCTTGCGGGGTAGTGGTCTAGTGAACGGTAACTGTAGTATCAGCAGTCACGACACACGTGAACAAGTTTCCGTCCCCTTGCGGGGTAGTGGTTTGGTGAACGTACTTTGCTGGCTTGCTGTTAGGTGACGACTGGATGTTTCCGTCCCCTTGCGGGGTAGTGGTTTGGTGAACCAGTTGCGCTTGCTGTCGTTATCGGCAAGTCAACGTTTCCGTCCCCTTGCGGGGTAGTGGTTTGGTGAACTACTGAAGTATTATAACTTCTTTAAAGATCTCAAACGTTTCCGTCCCCTTGCGGGGTAGTGGTTTGGTGAACAGCTAAAGCCCAAAATTGCCGCTCCGTTTGCATAAGAAGTTTCCGTCCCCTTGCGGGGTAGTGGTTTGGTGAACTCCGATTAATTAAGACATTAATCCCGAAGAAACAGGTTTCCGTCCCCTTGCGGGGTAGTGGTTTGGTGAACTTGTGATTGTAGGCACCTCTAGCGTAATCGCTCGTTTCCGTCCCCTTGCGGGGTAGTGGTTTGGTGAACCCGATTCCTAAGAGAGTTCAAACGGAATTTAGGCTAGTCTAGTTTCCGTCCCCTTGCGGGGTAGTGGTTTGGTGAACCCCAGTCTATTCCTTTCGTTACTTTGCTTATACAAGTTTCCGTCCCCTTGCGGGGTAGTGGTTTGGTGAACCAACGGTGGTTCAGTTGATGGTTCTGGAAACTCAAGGTTTCCGTCCCCTTGCGGGGTAGTGGTTTGGTGAACAAGCGCAAAACACTTGCGTTTGGAATGGAAGGACGTTTCCGTCCCCTTGCGGGGTAGTGGTTTGGTGAACGCAACGATTCCAAATCACTGTTGCTGGTCACGTTCTAGTTTCCGTCCCCTTGCGGGGTAGTGGTTTGGTGAACGAGATCCTTTTGGCAGCTGAAGAGGTGGACCTTGTGTTTCCGTCCCCTTGCGGGGTAGTGGTTTGGTGAACGAGTCTCTTAGGAGGAAGTGCACTTGCCTTAGGTTTCCGTCCCCTTGCGGGGTAGTGGTTTGGTGAACATGGTACTGAAAACTATGGACAGACAATTGATCGGTTTCCGTCCCCTTGCGGGGTAGTGGTTTGGTGAACAATCCTGACCTTGTGTCAAAACGAAGCTAATTATTGTTTCCGTCCCCTTGCGGGGTAGTGGTTTGGTGAACCGTTTCTGTTTGCTATCCCGTGTGCATGGTTCATAAAAGTTTCCGTCCCCTTGCGGGGTAGTGGTTTGGTGAACTGTCATTGGTTATGCCAGTGTCGTCTGGATTCGGTATGGTTTCCGTCCCCTTGCGGGGTAGTGGTTTGGTGAACCTTCGCTAACTCGCTCCTCCAGTATTGCTTGGTCAACAGTTTCCGTCCCCTTGCGGGGTAGTGGTTTGGTGAACTTGCCATTAAAGGTTACTATATCCCGCATCCGGGAAGGTTTCCGTCCCCTTGCGGGGTAGTGGTTTGGTGAACGTTGAAGGTAGTCTCTATGACTCAAAGATCGGATAGTTTCCGTCCCCTTGCGGGGTAGTGGTTTGGTGAACCACAGGTTTCCCTAGACGGAATTCAATCTCGTAGGGTTTCCGTCCCCTTGCGGGGTAGTGGTTTGGTGAACTCGCAAGAATCTGGTTCGCAGCAATACCAACCTTGTTTCCGTCCCCTTGCGGGGTAGTGGTTTGGTGAACGCTAAATCCAATGAACTATATATCTACCAATGAAGGTTTCCGTCCCCTTGCGGGGTAGTGGTTTGGTGAACCCGTGGCTACTTGAAGTCATGGACACGGACGAAGAGTTTCCGTCCCCTTGCGGGGTAGTGGTTTGGTGAACGACTGCAACGGTTAAAATTCTGGTCGGTTTGTATTGTTTCCGTCCCCTTGCGGGGTAGTGGTTTGGTGAACCCTGCCCTTTTGAAACCCTTACGGAGTCGGGCTTTGAGATAGGCGTTTTTGAGGGGGTCTTTTTTACCTCTCAACAAGCGCCATTCGTTCTCAACAAGCATATAAGAAAAACGGCTAAAACCAAGAGCTGACAGGCGATTCGTGGGGGTAGACGAAACTATAGGGTTTTCAAGGATCGGCTGACCCCCTAAACTTAGCAGGTTCTCTATGGTTTGACAGGAGTAATCATACTTATCATGCTGACTGGCTTCTCGTGCTGTTGTCGTCGCAGAGTATCGCTCAAACCCAGACGAAAGAGACCTTTGCTGGTTCGATCGCACCATTACAGCATACCGACGCTGCATAGACTAGCCTCCCTTCGTCGCTACGTCTGTAGCCAACGCACGACGGGCGAGTTTGACATAGGTTTTGACTGTTTCATAGGGCATCTCTAAATCCTGCGAGATCGTCTGGAGGGATTCACCCATTTCACGACGGGCGAGAATCGTAGCCCAGGTTTCAGCTGTTTTGGTGGCACGATCGCCGCCCAACCGTTGACGTTGTGCCAGAAAGCGATCGATGAGTGCGGCGGTGCGCTGTCCGAGAAGGTCTTGCACGGCAGTTGCCACGGTGGCGGTAGCGGCTTCAGTCCAACCTCGCTGGGTTTGCCCTAGACCAAAGGTGGTTTTGTGTCCGGTGCCGCAGTAGGGGGCTAGCTGTCCCAGGGCTAACCATTGGGGGATAAAGGCAGGCTCCTGCTTTGCTTTGGCGGACAGTCCAAATTGTACCGAACCCGTAAAGCCGGTCACGGAGCCAATTTTGCCAGCGGCAACCTTCGTTGATTGCAAGTGGTGGCGCAGAATGACGACGTAGGTCTCTACCCAAGTAAGGAAGTCATCTTGATCGACGGCTTGCCCCGAAAAATCATTCCAGCGACGCAAGTAGCTACGGAAGACGTTAGCAGGCATGGGTAGGGGGAGATGGTTGCCCTGGCGACGAAAGCTGGTGGGGGAGGTAAAGGTCAGCGTGATGGTGGGTGGCTCTGGCAGTGGCGCTTGTCGCAGTTGGGCGTAGGTGGTGGGTGGATGGGAAACTGTCCACTGGCGGATGTGGAAGGTGCCGCTCCGCAGTTGCATGGTCTCTGGTGGTTTTTGCAACCACTGTTCTAGCCATGCCACAACGGGACGCGCTAGAGCGGTGATAGTCCATTGGTAGGTTTGGTCTTTGGAGCACTGAAGCGATCGCCCCTGAGTGTGAATGTCTCCTCTCAAGCTGGAAACGGTAAAGGGTTTTTCGGACTGCCCATCGTGGAGCCTGGTAGAGAGCGCAGCATCGATCCGTCGCACCTGGTCCAGAAACCACGAATGTAGCTCTGTGGTGTATTGCGGCGAAACCACTATGTCCTGAGCAGGCTGTAGCTCCAATGTGAGTCCAACCAATTCGGTATCGATCGCCCATTGAAATTGGGGATCGACGGCGCGTTTCGATCGACGGAAGGTGGGTGCTTTACGAACAGGAGGCATAGCAAGCGTAGGGTGCCAATGCACTGATTGTAAGCACAATCAGACAAAATGCCTGCCATTGTATACGATTCGTTTCCGTCCCCTGGCGGGGTAGTGGGTAGAAAGCTTGTGGAGATGATCGCGGCAGGACGGAAAACGCAGATGGAGCGGTTGCCGTCTCTTTGTAGGGTAGGGGTAAGCATCAAGGATTGCCATTGCCGTTATAGCGTTCGCGTAGAATGGCTTTTAACTCGGCAATTTCCCTTGTGTTGATCTCTTGCTGTGCGGCTGTCCGATCGAGTGTGAGTTGTGTCTGCTGCTGACTTTGAGCCAGCAGTAATAGAATTTCGTGAATTTGAGCGACAGTCTCATCCTGGCGCTGCTGGCGCTGCTCCATTTCGGTTAAACGCTCGGGTGTTTGATCAGTCATGGTGGTTGGCTTGATCGGGCTTCTAGTTTACTGCGTCAGCGGGGGGTGTTGTAAGGGTGCGAGAGGAGAGCTGACTTTACTCAGAAGGTCAATTAAACCTGCTGGTATCTCTAGTGTTGTAAGGGTGCGAGAGGAGAGCTGACTTTACCGTTGCGGTTGGGTCAAGTCTGGGGCGATCGTCTGGCTCAATCATGAGAGCCACGGTTTTGTGTTTCTGTCTTTTTGCGGAGTAGCGATTCTGGTTTCTTTGCAGGTAGTGGTGTTGGTTCCTATTTCCGTCCCCTTGCGGGGTAGTGGGTATGAATCCAGAACGATAATCGTCTCACGGCTGAAATTGAGAACCTGTTTCCGTCCCCTTGCGGGGTAGTGGGTATGAATCGACTGACTTTTGACCGCCCTCTTGGTTGCATCGTGCAACTGTTTCCGTCCCCTTGCGGGGTAGTGGGTATGAATCGCCATTGAGCGCCACGGCTTAGCCGAAGTACTCGATGTTTCCGTCCCCTTGCGGGGTAGTGGGTATGAATCCTGAAAAAGACTGGGATGCCATCAACGAAACCGCGATCGCCGTTTCCGTCCCCTTGCGGGGTAGTGGGTATGAATCCGGCTGTCAAAACATTCTCGGCAACCCGCCAATTAGTAATGTTTCCGTCCCCTTGCGGGGTAGTGGGTATGAATCCTGTCCAGTCTTCGTCACAGCTTGATGCCGCACTCAAACGTGTTTCCGTCCCCTTGCGGGGTAGTGGGTATGAATCTAGAAGAGGCTGCTGGTCAAACTGGGGTAACGTGGGATGATGTTTCCGTCCCCTTGCGGGGTAGTGGGTATGAATCCAGGTAAAACGCTTCTACTACCGAACAGTTTCAGTTTCCGTCCCCTTGCGGGGTAGTGGGTATGAATCAAGCAAGGGTTCGGGCAGTTCGTGCAGAACTTTCGGCGTGGACGTGTTTCCGTCCCCTTGCGGGGTAGTGGGTATGAATCGGGTTTGCACTTTGGACAGCACGGCAAAAACCCTTGAGCCGGTTTCCGTCCCCTTGCGGGGTAGTGGGTATGAATCAGGCGATCAGAGATCTTACGAGGAAAAAGTACGGGCTGCTGCTGTTTCCGTCCCCTTGCGGGGTAGTGGGTATGAATCAAGCGATGAGCACTATATCGTCTGCGGTCAATCAGAAAGTTTCCGTCCCCTTGCGGGGTAGTGGGTATGAATCCTGCCTGTGCCTCGGCCGCAAACATCGTCTGATGCGCCATGTTTCCGTCCCCTTGCGGGGTAGTGGGTATGAATCACACAGCGAACTTGCCACCGCGCTCTGCTTGCATACCGATTCATGTTTCCGTCCCCTTGCGGGGTAGTGGGTATGAATCTTGCTACCTGGTAGCCGACGATCGCGGTGATATCGTCAAGTTTCCGTCCCCTTGCGGGGTAGTGGGTATGAATCCAGAGTTTGCCATAAGGGTGCGTGAGGGAGTAGAGAGGGATTAGTTTCCGTCCCCTTGCGGGGTAGTGGGTATGAATCATGAGAAGGCGAAACTACTGGCGATCGCCGATAACCACGTGTTTCCGTCCCCTTGCGGGGTAGTGGGTATGAATCGCGCCTGGTGCGGAGTTTGTTTCCGACTGGTATTGTTCAGTTTCCGTCCCCTTGCGGGGTAGTGGGTATGAATCGCCCGTCACCTCAGTACCGCCCGTGCCAGCACCAAAAGTTTCCGTCCCCTTGCGGGGTAGTGGGTATGAATCCAGACACCCCATGAATACCAGGTGTTGACCAAGGTTTCCGTCCCCTTGCGGGGTAGTGGGTATGAATCATGTTTCCCAGCACTTCAAAGCGACAAAAGTGTTCCAGTTTCCGTCCCCTTGCGGGGTAGTGGGTATGAATCTCTAGCGGTGCCGATTCCTGAGTTTACAAGTTTGTTCTACGCAAGTTTCCGTCCCCTTGCGGGGTAGTGGGTATGAATCTTGTTAACCATCATCGAAGAGTACCGTCGAACATGCCTTTGTTTCCGTCCCCTTGCGGGGTAGTGGGTATGAATCTCGAAAAGCCTTCGCTGCTGTATAGTTAAGAACGTGTGTATTGTTTCCGTCCCCTTGCGGGGTAGTGGGTATGAATCTCGGCATGGCAAGCGCATCGCCAGGGCGAATGGTACGAAATGTTTCCGTCCCCTTGCGGGGTAGTGGGTATGAATCTCGCAGGCGGCTATGGCCAAAACGGTTAAGACTATAGTTTCCGTCCCCTTGCGGGGTAGTGGGTATGAATCTATAGACCTTATAGAGGCACTCGGTAATGCCTAGCATTAGAGAGTTTCCGTCCCCTTGCGGGGTAGTGGGTATGAATCCAAGGATCAACCGCTCGTACCGACTTGCCAAGCTTCCAGTTTCCGTCCCCTTGCGGGGTAGTGGGTATGAATCACGAGCCATCATCCAGCGACAGCGACAGCCGCCGCACTTGTTTCCGTCCCCTTGCGGGGTAGTGGGTATGAATCAAGCGGGAATGATTACGCCTTTTGAGACTGAGTTAATTGTTTCCGTCCCCTTGCGGGGTAGTGGGTATGAATCTCGCGCCGATGCCGAGCAGCGGTTAGGGGTGAAGTGTTTCCGTCCCCTTGCGGGGTAGTGGGTATGAATCTCGGCTGGTTAGCAGGCATTGCCGTAGGGTATGGAGTGGCGTGTTTCCGTCCCCTTGCGGGGTAGTGGGTATGAATCAAGTACGTCAACTACCGGTTTGAACTGACTGAAGCACCAGGGTTTCCGTCCCCTTGCGGGGTAGTGGGTATGAATCCCGATCACCTTACAAATTTGAACCAATGAAAACTCACACGCCAGTTTCCGTCCCCTTGCGGGGTAGTGGGTATGAATCATGAAACGACGCAACTATGACTTAACACCGATCATGAGTTTCCGTCCCCTTGCGGGGTAGTGGGTATGAATCACATCGCTTAGGACTCATTGCCGGGCTTAGGTTTCAGGCGCTCAATCGACGGAGGTACGTTAGGAAGCTTTACTTTAACAGTCATAACACCTATCATACACCCCATTTAACGCCTCAAAACCCTTCTGCGCCCGGAATCGACGCAGGTTAACGAACCTATGGAGTTTTCAAGGTTGCGGCAGGGTGTGTCGAACACCCCGTATGCCCGACTACGCTAAACGATCTCACTGCCGAGATCAACAGCTACCCACCATGCTTAAACAATGTACACAGTTGGTGGTGGCTGCGGTGTGTCACTGCCAATGGTGAGCGATCGGGGCACTGCATCCGCTGGCACCCAGTAAAAGCGCACATCGTCCTCCGTCGCGTTGACCCGCCTCAGTACTTTACGATAAAGCTGCTGCATCTCATTCAGGTTGAGAAAGCACTCAAACGCACTCTTTTGTACTCGTCGCCCATAGCCTTCCAACAGGTCAGAGAGTTTCTGCCGTCGGCGATCGTCGGGAATATCATAAATGACCAGTACCAGCATCACACTGCCCTCAAGAACGATTGGTAGGGCACGGCTTCCAGTAGGCTACGCTTGTAACGTCGAATTTGCAGTTGAATGGCACGACGGTACGACACAGGTGCTTGCACATCCGGGTGGGCAACGGGCGTACTGATGCGCTGCTCAAAGTAACTGAGAAACCGTCGTCGAGCCGCATCCGTCAGGTAAACGCCGCCATTCGCCCCATTGGTAAATTCATCCGGTTTGATCACCTGCTGGTTAGCCCGCACAATCACCAGCGTATCGACAATCGGCGATCGCCATTCCTCCATCAGGTCAAACGCCAGGTGCGGCTCCTTGCGATCGGAACGGTGCAGATTGCCCAGGTAGGGATTCAAGCTTTCTGCCAGCAGCAAACTCAACACATTGTTAAACAGCAGCGTATACCCAAAGCTCAACATGGCATTAACTGGGTCAGTGGGAGGACGCCGATGCCGGTGGGCAAACTGCCAGACCGGATCAAGCAACAACTGACCAAACGCTGGAAAATATCGCGCCGCTGCCACCCCCTCATAGCCGCGCAAAGACTCCAGGTTGTCAATCTGAGCCGCCGATCGCAGATCTTGACTAATGCCTGCGATCGCCGTGGTCACCGTGTCCAGTCCACGTCTGCGGTTCAGGCGCAACAGCAGTTGCCGGGAATTGCTCAACTTGCCTAACACGATCGCCCGTGCCGTTTCAAGCTGAAAGCTGGCATCGGTATGACGCTTAAACTGGGCAAACTCTGCCGCCAAACTACCCTGCTCCGCACTCCACAGATGCCCCTTATACGCACCCGTTTGCGACAGAAACAACACAGGCACCTGCGCTTCTAGACAGGAGGCGATCGCGGCCGTTGTCAGTTGAATATTGCCAAACACCAGGATTTGCTCCACTTCGCGGATTGGCACTTCCAACGCCTGAGCGGTTGGAGCCTTGTCTCGTGGCTGCACCAGAAACCGTCCATGTTCCTTGCGAAGCGTCGTCCCTTGCTGCACCAGGTAAAGTGTCGCCATGCGTCACCGCTTGAGTGGTTAATTCGTAGCTATGCGATCGTTTTACGCTGATGTCAATTCTGGATTTAATTGAAGGCTGTGCTTTTAAAAGTGCCCCAAACGCTGAAACAAGCAACAGGAGTACATTTGATCGCTCTGTCTGGGGTGCGATCGTTCCGTTTGTCTCGCTTTGTGTCAGCGCCCTTCGGTAAGATGAGTCTGCCCAGTCTGCGCGATCGCGTTTTGAGGGAAACAATGCCCTGGCTAGATCTATTCACCATCACCGCTGGTCGGCTCTCGCTGCTGGCACAAACTTCACCGTCTCCCAGTCCTACCGCTGCTCCGTTCATCGATACCGCAACCGTCGAGTTTCTCAAAGGTCAGTTCCAGTCCTTGACCACCACCTTTAATATCTACGTCACCCTGCTAAGTGCCGTTGCTGCCCTGTTCGTCGCCTTTGCTGCCTGGTTTTTCAAGCGCACCCTCAGCGAAGCCAAGCAAGAAGTGCAACAGTTGGTAAGAGAAGCCGTAAAACTCGAAATTGCGGCATCCATTAAACAGCGCGTGGAGACCTTAGAGCAAATTCTAGAGCGCGAAGAAGTACCCGGTTTAGTGAGTGTAGATTACGTGCTGCAAGTGGCTTCCGGAAGCTTGCCCAAAGAGTATCGCTTGCTCAATGCCCGGTTTTCCAAAATCAAACCCCGCAAACTTGATAGTCGTCAGTTTAATGGCGATGTGGTGGTGCTGGATCTGGTGAACTACCAGCCAACAGGAAATAAACTGGAGGAAGCAGAGCTAGAGCAGGTGTTGCAGGCTGTCATCAACAAGATGGCACCAGAGTCGGTGCTGGCAGTTTATGTGCGAGGACGGTATAGCGCGATCGAGCAGTTAAGCCAGAAAATTGCTTACTACACGTCTACCAATGTGCCAACCCAGCTCTTAGGTAATGTGATTAACTGTGCTTATGTCGCTCATGCGCTGTATGGGGAGAAGGAATAAAGGTGGAGAAAAACACAAAACCGTAAGAAAACAACACAAAGACGGTTTTCGATTGGTACTGACGTTTTAACTTTCCCTTGCTAGAGTGGACGGAATTATTTTGTCAAAGGACAAATGTGTCCTGACAAGATTGCGATCGCGCTGAATAACCGTAGCAGCTTTCACCGTCATTTCTTAATCTATGTCCACAGGTTCCGTTACCCCTCAAGCTGCGGCGCTGCATCATCAGCAAGCTGCCTTCTACCCCTTTCAAGTTGATCGTTTGCTACTGCTCATCGGTGAGAACCCACTGCCCAGCTATGTTGCAGCCAGAACGCTACTCAAGGACGGTGGCATTCCCTATCTGGTTTATACCGGTCACACTAAAGAACAAGCCGATCGCGTGCGAGATTTATTGAGAGCGCGATCGCCCACGCTTCAGCCTTGTCAATACATTGCTCTTGGCGACTACGAATCCGATGGCTACTACATCCAAAAAGAGATACAGGAAGCCATCAAGCCTCACATCCTGGAGCAGTGGGGTTTAAACTACACGGGCGGCACAAAGCCGATGGCCGCCCATGCTTACCGTGCCCTTTTAAAACTCCAGCCTCATGCCGTTTTTAGCTATCTCGACCCACGTCGTTTGGAGATGTGCATCGATCGGGAAGATGGCGAGCGAATTCGCAGAAAGGTAGAACTAGAAATACCGCTCTCTGACTTGTTTGAACTCCACAGCTTAAAGCTACAAGGCTCTCCTACAGAAGAGCCCATGCTGCCAGATGCAGCCCATGCCTTTGCCCAATTTCATCAAAATCGGTCATCGGCTAACTCTTGGCGAAATTGGTGCGATGGTACGCTACGCAAACTTGCTAAAAAAGGCAGCAGTTGGTTCTCAGATGGAAAACTCCAGCCCTGTGAATTGCCACTGACGTATCCTGAAAACAAGGATCTATCTGACGAAATCAAAGCGGTCTTACAAAAGCACTTTGCTGCGAGTACAGATGGCTTACCGCTTCAACTGGCAAAAGAGGAAGGTGGCTTTCAGAAATATAAACATCTGTGCGAATGGCTAGATGGTACATGGTTAGAGCATTACACCCTGCAACAGGTGCAAAGCATAGCCGTTGGATACAGCATTCACGACAGTGCGCTTTCGTTTCCCGTCAAGAACCCGCAGACTGGGCAAGATAAGTTTGAACTTGACGTTGCATTTATGCGGAGCCATCAGCTTTTCGCAGTCTCTTGCACCACTGATAGCAGTCGAGGACTCTGCAAATCAAAACTGTTTGAAGCTTATTTGCGGGCAAAGCAGTTAGGTGGTGATGAAGCACGAGTCGCTTTAGTCTGCTGTTCTGATGAACCTGATGCCCTAAAACATGAACTGGAAGTGATGCTAGAAAATTCCAAGATCACAGTATTTGGGCGGGAGCATCTAAGCAATTTAGCAAGTGACATTGGGGATTGGATCAAAAGGCTCGATCGGGAGGCAAAATGACTACCTACACTGCCACCGTTATCGATACCAGCGGCATTCAACCCTACATTTTTGGCAGCAACCGACTGCGCGAAAATATTGGAGCCTCGTATTTGGTCAATCAAGCCACTGGCGCTTGGGTTAAGGAAGCATTAGGCGCGTTATCCGAGGCTTTGAAAAAAGAGCAGTCTGCCAATTGCGATATTTACATTCCACCTGAAACAACTTCAGAAACACCGCCCAAAATCCATCAAGATTCTCGAATTATTGCAGAACTAATTTATACAGGGGGCGGGAATGCGATCGCCATTTTCCCCGATCGTGCCTACGCCATTCGTTTCACCCAAATTCTCAGTCACCGTGTCCTCAAAGAAGCGCCCGGAATCACTCTCACTGTTGCCCATCAAGACTTTACCTGGGAGGAACAAGAGTCGTTATTTAAGACGATTCAACAGTTGCGTCACGCACTGGAATATCAAAAGCCACCGAAAGCGCCCTCTTCGCCTCTGTTAGGATTGAGCGTCACGGCAGATTGTACCTCGACGCGTCTAGTTGCAGTGGGCATGAGCAATGAGTTTGACGCACCCGCAGATGATGCCTATCTGGTGTCGCGGGAAGTGCAGCATAAAATTATCGCTGTGCCCCAATCAAACGATCGACTCTGGCGACAGTTACGAACTGAAATCCCTCAAGACCTGCCCTGTAAATTTCCCACAGACTTCGATGATTTGGGACGATCGCGCGGTGAATCGAGCTACATTGCAGTGGTTCATGCCGATGGCAACAGCATGGGCGATCGATTCAAGCTGTGTGGTGAAGGTAAATCAAACGAAGACTACATCACGGCGATTCGCAAACTTTCTAGAAGCGTCAATAATGCTGGAATTACCGCACTGCGATCGGTGATGGCTCAATTAGTCAAGTCAATTCACAATGGTGTGGTACAGGGAAAGCTTGGTGAATTCTCCCTTCCAGAGCGCAGGGAAGGCGGCTACTATTTTCCCTTTCGTCCCTTGGTTTATGGCGGGGATGACGTAGCCTTTGTGTGCGATGGACGACTGGGGCTAGAACTCGCCGCCCTGTATCTCGAAGCCTTTGCCCAGCAAAAAGATTCTGACGGTAAGCCTTTCTCGGCTTGTGCAGGCGTAGCCATTGTCAAGACCCACTATCCCTTTGCCCGTGCCTACGCTCTCAGCGAAGCGCTCTGCAGTAGTGCTAAAGCTCTCATTCGCAAGGAAACCGATCTCGCTCGACAAACAGCAATGGATTGGCATATTGCTACCAGTGGTTTGCTGGGTTCCATCGGCGAGATTCGGCAGCGAGAATATCGATCGGCTCAAGGCAAACATTTAGAAATGCGTCCTGTCTGGCTTTCTCATCAACAGGAGTGGCGAACCTGGGAGGGATTTAAACACGTTACTCAAGATTTTGCTAGTGGTAACGATTGGAAGGAAAGCAAAAACAAAGTGCTTGCGCTACGAGAGGTGCTACGTCAAGGCGAAATCGCGATCAAAGAATGGTTGAAGATTCAAAAGTTGCACGAGCCTGTACCAGATGAAAAGAACATAGATCGGGAAAAAACAGCGATCGCCCAATTTTTGAGTGTCTACAGATTGAAGACACTCCCAAGTTTTCTGGTCAAGGACGGTAAAGAAATATCTTTGCAAACCAAAGGATGGGTGGACGATCGATGTGGCTATTTTGACGCGATCGAAGCGATGGATTTTTACCTCGACATTACTGGGAGGAACCCATGAGCCTCTATCAACTCCGAATTGAACTACTCAGCGACACCACCTTTGGGCGCGGTGATGGTGTCGCTGGTCTAATTGACCAAGAAGTAGAGCACGATGTCAATGGCTTTCCTTATTTGCGGGGGCGCACCTTGAAGGGACTCTTGAGTGAGGAATGCGACAACCTGGTTGCTGTCATCAATGACACTGAACGCCGTAAGCGCTGGCAATCCATCGCAGCCAAACTCTTTGGTGTTCCCGGTAGCAGATTGGAGACGATCGCTCTGATGCATGTCGGCGATGCTTGCTTGCCAGAGGATTTACGCCACGCGATCACCCAGCAGATCACGGATCAAAACCTTACCCCCGCTGAGGTATTGGATTCACTAACGACAGTGCGGCGACAGACAGCGATCGCGACTGATACAGGCGTTGCCGATCCCAACAGCCTCCGCTCTGCCCGTGTTGTCTTACGCAATCTCGCTTTCGCTACTGATCTCTTCTTTGACGAGGCTCCTAGCCAAGACACACTGGCGCTATTGTCCGCAGGTGCAGCCGCGCTACGGAGAATCGGCAGTGGTCGCAATCGTGGGCGCGGTCATGTCAAATGCACGATTTGGGATAGTGAAAACCCATTAAATGCACAACTTTTGCAACGTTTTGGAGGAGCCGCATGAGAGCCATCACCGTGACCTTGCAAACGGAACAGCCTGTCTTAGCGACCTCTTTTCAGGGCGATCCCAACAGCGATGTCTCCTACCCCTACATTCCTGGTAGCGCTATCCGAGGTGCATTAATTGGTCGCTATCTCAAACGCCATCACTTGCGAGATGATGATATTTTGCAAGATGAATTGGTGCAACGGCTATTTTTCAACGGTACGACTCGATTCTTAAATGCTTACCTGGATGCGAACGGGAAGCGTACCTTGCCCATTCCCCGGTCTTGGCGCAAGGAGAAAGGAATCGATCTTCCCCATGAAGTTTTTGATTTAAGTCAAAATGCGCCAGAGGATAAGTCACTCCAACTCAAAGCAGTGGACGGTGAATTTTGCACAGTGCAGAGTGATCTGATTACTCTTTACGCGGTAGACAAACGCATTAACATCCACAATCTTCGGCATCGTCGCCGGGGGCGTGCCGTTCCTGATAAGCTCGATACCACCGGAAAAGTTGTGGAAGCTGGCGAAGGAGCGGTGTTTCGTTACGAGGCGATCGACGCTGGGCAGACCTTTCAAGCCGTGATTTTGTGTGAGGATGCGGATGAACAAACCCTAAAAGATCTAATGACTCCTGCTGATCTATGGCTAGGCGGCTCACAATCAGCCGGATATGGTCATACCAAAATCACTAAAGTTGACAGTGCAGCAGACTGGGATGAAGTTGGGATGCAACCCAAGGAACGCTGCGATCGCAAAACCCTTATCGTCACTCTCCTTAGCGACCTGATTTTGCAAGATGAGCAAGGGCACTATGTGGCTGATCCGAAACTTGTCACCCAGCAACTCGTACTACCATCCTAGGCGAAACTGAAAAGCAATTATACTCGTACAACCTTAATTGGTGGCTTTAACCGCAAGTGGGGATTGCCTTTGCCCCAGCTCCAAGCATTGGCAGCAGGCAGTGTTTTGGTGTTTGACAATGTGTCAGTTACAGCCACACAAGTTGAGACTTGGGAGGCACAGGGGTTGGGCGATCGCCGCGTTGAAGGCTTTGGACGCATCGCTATCAATTGGCTTGGAGAGCATACCACGTTTAGTGCCAAGTCACCGGAATCCAACTCATCTAGAAGTAGCAAGATCCCCCTGACTGAAAGCTCTACTCAACTTGCCGCACAAATGGCAGAACGGTTGCTGCGACAAAAGCTCGACCAACTGCTGCTCAATCAAGTCGGACGCACTAGCATCGATCCTACCCATATCACTAACAGTCAGCTTTCTCGGTTAATCCTGGTTGCCCGACAAGCCTTGGCTCTGGAAAATCGAGAGATGGAAAGCATTCAAACGCTGCTGGCAAATTTGCCTGCTAACGCTACGGGACAATTTGAGCGCACAAGAATGAATGGCTCGCAGAAATCGCTGGTGCAACAGCTTAAGGAGTGGATTAATGACCCTAAAGTTTGGATTAGTAATCCGCCATCAGTCACAATTGCCGAGACGACGGTGGGGTTGAGCGATCGCCTTGCGAGAGAGTATACCCTGCGCCTGATCATGGCAATCACTAAGAAAGCCACGAAGGAAAAACAGGCAACAGCGGCAAAACAGGAGCAAAGTGCATGACTCAAACTCTTTCTACACCGCAAGAAAATCGCCTCAAGCGTAATCAGCGCCGTATTATTAAACGCCTGATCGTTTATGGCAAGTTGGTTCTGGAAACGCCTACCTGTTTGGGGAGTGGCAATGCTGAAAGTCCTACTGATATGCCGGTATTGCGGGATAGTGTGAGCGATCGCGCTCTACTCACCGGGGCTTCCCTCGCTGGAGCATTGCGGAACTATTTGTGGGAATACAAGAACGGGTATAACCAGCCCCTAGACAAATCAGTACAAGGGTTGGCTGATCTCCTCTTTGGAAGTGTGCGTAGTGATGATGATGGTAACCAAAGTCCGTTAATTGTCGAGGATGCGCTGAGCAGCACTGTACCTACTGTCGAGTTGCGCGATGGAGTCAAAATTGCATCTAACACAGGCACTGCCGATGACGGAGCCAAATATGACTTGGAATTCATTGCTGCTGGAACAGAGTTCAAACTAGGGTTTGAGCTCTTGATTGAGCAGGAGCATAACGAAGCCCAGTTGTGCCAAGCCCTTGCCCTCGCGTTACGTGGGTTGGAAAATGGCGAAATCAGTATGGGCATGAAAAAGCGCCGAGGTTTTGGGCGTTGCCGAGTCAGAGAATGGCAGGTATGGTCATTTGATTTGCAACTGGATCAAGAGCGCATGGCATGGCTCATGTTTGATCATACCGTGCGTGATATTGCCGTACCACAGACCGCCATTGCTCAGGCATTGGGACTAACGCTTGAGCAAACTGATTACCGCGATCGCTTTTGTATCCATGCCACCTTCACCCTAGACAGTCCCTTACTCATTCGCTCTGGACAGAAGACTACTGGCCTTGCCCCGGATGTCGTCCATCTCAAGTCTCGGCGCAGCGGAACCGATTTACCACAACCAATCCTTTCTGGTACTAGCCTAACGGGAGTTATGTGGCACCGAGCCGAACGGATTCTCAATACATTAGGTCAGTCCACCGCCATGCTCAAGCAAATCTTTGGCTTTGTGGATGAAGATAAGTCGGCAGAGGCAGCCAGAGCCAGTCGATTGGTTGTGCAGGAGAGTGTAGTTGAAGGCAAGACCCATGACCTGGTACAGAATCGAGTTGCCATCGATCGCTTCACAGGCGGAGCCTATCATGGTGCTCTATTCAGTGAACAACCTGTGTTTGGCACCGATGAAACTACCGTAAATCTGGAACTAGAACTCAGAAATCCCAAAGATGAGGAAATTGGCTTGCTGTTATTGTTGCTTAAAGACCTGTGGACAGGAGATTTGTCCGTGGGTGGTGGGCGCAGTATTGGTCGTGGGCGGTTGCAAGGGCAACGGGCGACGATTACTCAATGCCAGCGGGAGCAATCATCGCCTCAAACTTGGACAATTACCCAGGGTAATACCTTGGAAGTCAGCGATGCGGATTCACTAGAGAAATTTGTTCAAGCTTTAGTTTCCCTAAACGGAGACGAAAAATCATGACTCAGATTGCCAGCAAAGACCGTTGTCAAACTACTAAAGAGACGATCGTGGCTGATGCCATGCTAAAAGCCTGGCTGTTGCAACAGGCATCAGATTATAAACTCCGTTATCTGCTGGCTCATGCAGATGATGGTGTCATTTGGGGATACTTTAGTGAGGATAAACTGGTGATCGCCCGCGAAGTCTTTGCTCAATTTCCCGAACTGCGATTGTCAACCCTCCAGCAATGCCGCATTTTTGGGATCAATGCTGAGGTTTTGCTATGGCGTACAGAGAAAGGCTGGCAATCGCGCGTGATTAATGACTCTCCTAGCGAGCCACAAGACCCAGACACTATCATTGAGAACCAAGTGTTGTGGGGAACTCAAGGCGAAGTAAAAGATGGCTTCACGCAACTCTCTGATGGGCAACAAGAGCTGTATCACGCAGTGCCTCTGCTTGACATTCAGTTTGATGATCCTAAAACACTCAAACGCCCGGTGCGTCTCAAAGTCAAACACTACATCGAATATGATGACGATGGCTTAGCGCGGATTGGGTTAAGCCGCCTGGTGGATTTATTTGCTGCACCGAAGGAGAAATAAGCATGTCGCTAAAACACTTAAAGGAAGTCTCCGCAAACCGGGCAGCATTTGCACCTTACAACTTTGTGGAATTGTCAGAAAAGGTCGTTCTAGCCAAACAACCCCTTCCATCTGCCAATAATTATCACCCAGAGCATCACACAGGCTGGATTGATTGTGAATTGGAAACTTCCTCACCGCTGTACATTCGCTGTGGGCTGACTGCTCAACAGTTTTCTAGTGGAGAGGAGGTCAAAAATAAACCTGAGTTTTTCTACACTGATCCCATTCAGCTAAGCCCTGTGCTGCCTGGAAGCAGTTTGCGGGGAATGCTGCGATCGCTGATTGAAATTATCAGCTTTGGTAAACTCGACCAATCGCGGGTAGACGGTCAGCCTTCTTTTACTTTTCGAGCAGTTGCAGCCCAACGTGATGATCCACTGGGAGATACCTATAAAAAAACGATCAATACCAGAACTGTGAGAGCAGGTTATTTGCTCTGTGAGGGAGATCAATGGTATATCCAGCCTGCGGTTGAAATAGATGGGAAACCGTTTGCCTGGATTCGAGACAATGATATTAGAACAATACTAACTGAATTCATCTCCGTCGAGGATCGTGCCTACTATCCGCAATATTTTACAAATATTAGTTTTGGGGCAATCAGAATTAGGTATATACGTCCCTTTGCCGAGCAAATCAGCAGCAACCCTGACCAGCTACAACACAAGAAAGGTGTATTAATTACTAGCGGTAATATGGCTGAGACAGGCAACGGTGCAGGCACTTCCCCACGTAAAAATCACTGTTTGGTTGGACAACGAGACATCAAAGCAAAATGTTTACCCATTAGTCGAGAAGCAGTTCAGATCTACCGTGACACACTCACTGAATTCCAGAAAGATGAACATTCTTTTTCATCAACATGGGGAGTGCTGCAAAATGAGCGCTGTGTTTTCTACTGTCAGCCAGAACCAGGACAACCCATAACGCTGTTTGGTCACAGCCCCAATTTTCGGGTTCCCTATCTTCATAACGGAACTGATCGACCAATAACGATTGCCGATCTCATTCCAGAGAACCTACGAAACTCTCAGTTAGTTGACTTAGCTGATGCAATTTTTGGCTATGTGCGCCCCAATAAAGTAAAACAGGAACAAGCCCAAGCTGGAAGGGTTTTTGTGAGCGATGCAACCTGCAAGCAAAGGGATGAAGCCGATATTTGGCGATCGTCCGAAGCTATCGTGCCGCACATCCTTTCTGGACCCAAGGTGACGACTTTTCAGCATTATCTAACTCAAGGTAAATCTTCTAAACGAGATCTAAACCATTATGCCAGTCAACCGGGCACTAAGACCGTCATTCGTGGACACAAGCTCTACTGGCACAAGGGAGCATCGCCGCAAATCGAACATCCTGATCCAGTGACTGCGCCTAAAACCCAAACGACGAGAATTCGTCCGATCAAACCCGGTGTCAAATTTACATTCAAGATTCAGTTTGAAAATTTGCGGAATGAAGAGTTGGGCGCACTTTTATGGCTGCTCAATGTAGCGCAGGATGAAACTTATCGGCTTTCTCTGGGCATGGGCAAGCCCTTGGGGATGGGAGCCATCAAGATTGAACCGACATTGCACCTAAGCGATCGTTCCAAACGATACAATCAACTCTTCTCACAAATCCCGCAAACAGACTGGGAAAAAGCTGAAACGACCAATACTGCTCTCATTTGCACCCAGTGTATTGATGCCTTCGAGCAATACGTCCTGGAGAACATTGGTGAGTCGGACCATCCCAGCGCAGGAAGAGCCACCACCCTAGAAGAACTACCCCGCATTCAGATGCTATTAGCAATGCTGCAATGGAGCAAGGCTCCTAGCTCTGACAAAACTCAATATATGACGATCGAACCAAACCAATATAAAGATCGCCGAGTTTTACCGACACCCTTCCAAGTATTGGGAGATTTGGAAAGGGACACTCGCAATTTATCTACGCCGACTGTGTTGCAAACATCCGTCGAGAAGTCCGTGTTCCCATTACCTAAAGAGGCAACTAGACAACCTGAGTTGTCGGAACGTCAAAAACAAATCAAACAAATTATCCAAACTAACAAACTAGAGGTCGGTCAGACTCTAGAGGCAACGATTAGTAGTATCAAAGGTAAAAAAGTAACTTATGAAATGTTGGGGGGCATCAAAAAAACGGTAGAAGAACGCAAACTAGAAAAGTTTCCTGAAATTGGGCAGCAGGTTCAAGTGGAAATCTTAGAGCTTACTGACGATGGCAAAATCAAAAAAGTAAAGCTGGTTTCTTGAAATCCATATGATTCATGCCTGTACATTGAGTCATGCAGTCTACTCAGCGCCAATGAGACCCTGAAGCCACTCCCAGTCCTCATGCGATAGTTTGGGACTTAGGGGTTGTCGATAATCGATCGCCAACTCAAAGCGGGCGCGATCGTAGACGCGATGCAGCAGTGGCTGGAGTTCTAGCAACGGCTCAGTGTCGCCTTTGCGGAGTGGAATTGGCAGGGCAGGGATTGGCTGGCGTAGCCCAAAGGCATATAGTTGCGCTTTTGGGCGATCGTCACTCCGGCTGACCAGTAATCGATAGTCTGAGCGGGCTGCTCCCAGCATCGGCATGGGTTCTCCGCCCCGAAGCAAGTCAATTTCTACCCAATGAGTTGCAGTGTTCAGAGTCTGCTGGCGCTTTTGTAGGTAAGCATTGCGCCCCTCCCCCGATCGCTTGTTCTTGGGAGACAGCAATTCAATGGTTGTGATCACGGTTCCAGTGCCCCCTTCACGGATTTCTAGATAGCGTTCCTGAACTTCCTCTAGGGTTGGCAGTTCAACCGTTAGGGGTTCTGCGACAGCTGTCGTTGATTGAGGTGTTGCGGAGGCTTCCGATCGGGGTGCAACGATCGCGACATCTGGAATGCCAATGAGTAAGCTCTCATCATCCTGGCTCAAGTAGACTCGCTTCTCGATCGCAACTCGATAGGCTCGGCTTAAGACATCATCCAGTGCATCTGCGATCGCCACAATCATCCGGCTATGGCACTCAGACCATAGCTCTGGCTGCTCCAAGTAAGGGTTCATTCCTGGAAAGGGTGATGGCATCGCTCAGGAGATAATCATGAAAGACAGCGTCGAAAAAGCTACAAAAACAAGCGTTCCACATCGCAAGCAAAGCCTGGTAGCAGTGGTGATGTTAACGTGTCGCCTGGGAAAAGCGTGCTCACCAGTTGCAAAATGCCAGTTTGACGGCGATAGACCTCGACTTGCTTGAGTCGCCAGTCCAGAATCCAATAGTCCTGCACACCCCGACTGGTATAAAGCTTGAGTTTGGTTTCCCGGTCACGCCGTTCATTGTCTGCGCCGGGAGACAGCACTTCCACAATCAGTTCGGGAGCAACTGTCAGATGTCCGGAGTCATCCAGGGAGGTAGCGAGGCGCTCTTTACTAATCCAGACCACATCAGGGATGACATTATCCGCATCGCTGAAAATGACGCCAGGAGTTGGCACCGTTTCACCGCGTTGCGTTGCTAGTGACCAGTCTCTCAGTTCAGCAGCCGTATTGACAATAGCCTTCTGGTGTCCCCAATGCGGTGCTTTCGTCACAAGCAAGTCTCCATCAATAATCTCATAGCGATTGCTGCTGTCGGGAAGCAGATTGAGGTCGGTGGTTGTCCACCGCACACGCGGATCGGTGGTTTGGCTCATGCGTTCACCTCTGGTGGGGAATACGTTTATTGTATCGGGGTTGCTAGCTCATACGTTGGAGTTGGGGGAAAGCAGCAGTCAATCGCTTTGAGGTGCTGGATGACAGGCGATGGCGTTGACGATCGCCTGTCATCCACACGATTTCATACGTCTGCCAAGTCTGCGACCGCTCGAAGAAGCCGCAGATAAGAACTTAGCCGTTCAGTCGTTTTTTGTTGCGAGCAACGGCGTTGTAGGCTTCGTGGGACAGCACCTGCAACGGGATGATCCGATCGGTATACCAGCGGCACAGCAAGCGATAGCGGTACGTGACCGGAAAGCGCAGCAGGGTGCGATCGAAACTAAACCGCTTACCCTGCAACTGGGCTGGAGGCACGCCTTGAGCGAGGGCGGTCAGGATTTGGCGGGTTTTGATGACGATCGGTTTGGGTAGGTGCGTGAGATCAATGGGATCAGCGGCAAAGTTTTGCCGCCACTGCTGTTTGGTTGTGGATTGCCCGGTCGTTTGCCAAAGGCGACGGGGCTGCGGTTGAGCCTTCAGCGGCGGACTTTGCGGGTCAGGCGCTTGGGACTCATCGACTTGCACCACCTGCTTGCAGTGCGGGCAAGCTTGACCAGAGCCAAGGTGCCCACAGCTAAACTTTTTACGCGGCTTCTCGCTGCGTCGAACCATGTTTGCTCCTTACATTTCAATATCGACGGGCATTACCCAGGCAGTGGCATGATCAATCAAATGGTCTAGCGCCGCCAGCACTTGCCGACACTCATGATGCAGTGATTGTCCTACTTCGGCATCCAGATAGGTGCTTAAGACGGCCAGTTCCAGCCAGACCTGAGTGGCGGCGGCTTCTGCTTCTGCCTGGTTTAAGGTGGCAACGAAGGCGGAGTGATACCGTCGTCTCAACCACGCCTGCGCTACATACACGCAGAGGAGACGCGTGGCACGCAGTAGTGGTGCTGTCAGGAGTTCGCGTTCTTCGGGTGGGAATGTCTGGGCATGATCAAACACCTGTATGGCAAGGTCGATCGCGGCCTGGTACACGCGAAGTTCTCGATAACTGATGATGAATGGGTGGTTCATAGTGTTCTGTTGTGGACAAAGTGTTACGCAATGAAGACGGTGTCATCGACCTGGCGTTGCGGTTGCATCCCCAGCAGCAGCACCATTTTGCGATGACGCGGCGACAGGGGATAAAAGCGAAGCTGGTCTTCGTTGGGATTGAGATAGCGTTTGGTCTGCAAGCGTTTTTGCAAGAGCTCAAATTGGTCGGGGGTTAACACACATTCAAAGACTGATTTTTGAACGCGCATACCATAGCCTTCCAGCAACCGTGACACGCGATCGCGGCGACGATCGTTCGCGATGTCGTAGCAAATGAGATAAAACATCCTGTACTCCTGCGAATGAGAGGCTAAAGCGGTGTCTTGGCGGGGCAGACACCGCTCGTCCATGGCTAGCGTTTCAAGAGCATGGGGCGGTAGAAGGTTTCTTCTTCCAGCAGACAGGCAAGGTACTCCTGTGCTTGAATTTCCAGGCACTGGTGATAAGTGGCTTCCCCGGCATAGAGATGCTGCACTGTAGCAGACAGTTTTTCATCCCACTGCTGAATGAACAGTTCTAGAGCCGAGGGTTGCAGAAAAAGACCCTGTTCAAACCACACAAAATCATCGGGCACAATCTGATTGGTTGTCAGCAGGTGCATCACCAGACTATCGACGATCGGCACTTGCAATTCGGTCAAAAAATCGCAGAGGAGCGGTGGTCGGGTGGTCGTATCGAGATGAAGGTTGCCGATTTCGAGATCCAGTCCCGCAGTTTGTAGGGTCGTTTGCAGGCGTTGACTGAGGAGTGCAGTGCCTAAATTAGTCATGCGCCCGATCGGGTTGATGCCCACATTCTGATCACGGAAGGAGTCTGGTAGGAGTCTGCTGAGCGCCGCATGATAGAACGAAGCGGCTGTTTCTTCACAGGTCTTGAGAGCTACCAGGGAGGTTGTCATGGGCAGGTCATCCAGCAGTCGTTGCAGGAGATTAAGTACTTGCTGCACGGTGCCAGGGCAGTTAGCTTGACTCAGTTGTAACAGCAAGACGCGTGCATTGTGAAGTTTGGCGCGTACCAAGCTTTCAGCCGTGCTGCGGATGAATTCGACATCCTGCGATCGCCGTATCTGAACTTTGACATACTTGGCTGGCTCGAAACTGGAGGGGTTAAGATACTCAACACACCGTCCATCTAGTTCAAAATAGACGACTGGAATGTGAAGCGATAGCGCTAGATTAGCAGCCTTACGAGACCAGGGTTGTGCTCCCAAAATCACGATTTGGTTGACCCGATTGAGCGGCACGGCAAAGCAAAACTGCTGCTGCTGAAAGACCTGAAGTTGGCGGGACTGAATTTTCAGTTCTGTGTGGGGTTGAGCAACGTAGATTGTGGTCATAAATTCTGTAAGTTGTGGTGATGGAAATGCATACGGCTGAGTCATGGCTTTGCTGAGCTCAAGCATTCATTTCCTGGGCACTTTTATACTCACAGATGGGTATTTGAGTCTGAATCTGAGTAGCGAATTGGTTTACATGAGTTCAGGTATGAGTTCAGGTATGAGTTGTTGCAGGCTGGGTTAGCCATGAGCAGCATCCACGGACTCATCGACTGCTTTGGCTACCACAAGTCGCCCACTATCGCCTGGATGCAGCATTTGATTGACCACAAGTCTTCTAAAATGGAGTTGGCGACGACTCCTAAGCAGACAACTATAGCTCTGAAAATGCAGAATGTGTCCCTAGAAGCAATGCAGCGCTATCTCAACACGGCTCAAGCGCGCAAACAACAACGACTGGCAAAGCTGCATCAGCGTCGAGAGCAGGGGCTTAAGCTTGCTCAAACAGCCGCCCAAATACTCAAAAGTGAGTTTGCTGCTTCTAGAGTCGTGCTGTTTGGGTCGCTACTTAGCGATCGCTTTCATGAAACATCTGACCTTGATTTAGCAGTTTGGGACTTGCCAGAAATGTCTTACTTTAAGGCTGTGTCACGGCTATTAGCATTGAGTGCTTTTGCGGTGGATCTGGTTGAAGTGCAGTATGCTCCTCCTGAACTGTTAGCCGCGATCACGCAGGGCACTGAATTATGAGCAAATACAGTGTCCTGGTTGCCAGGTTGAACAAGGAATTAACGAAAATCCAAACGGCAGTGCAGGCAGCCGTTTCGCAGGCGACTAAGGCAAGCAATACAGGCGATTTAGATTATCTCCAGGCGGCTGCCTTGAGTGTGCAGAATTTTTATATGGGCGTGGAACAAGCCTTTGAGGAAATTGCCAAGCAGGTGGATGAGTCTGTGCCAGTCGGGGCAAGTTCCCACCGAGAACTTTTGGAGCAGATGGCTTTGGAGATCCCAGAGGTTCGCCCTCCTGTGATTCAACCAGAAACCTTTGACAAGTTGAGCGAGTATCGAGGCTTTCGCCATGTGGTGATCCATCGCTATGGTTTTGAACTTTACCCGGATCGCATTCAGGCATTGGTCGAAGCACTTCCTGCTTGTATTGATGCTCTCACCAGAGATATGCAGCTTTTCTGTGAGTTTCTGATGCGCCTGAATCAAGTCGTTTAAAGGGCGTAGGATTGCCAACCAGCATCAGTTTCAGGCGCTATGCTCTATCAGTTTCCGTCCCCTTGCGGGGTAGTGGTCTAGTGAACTGATCTGTCTGATCTGTCTGCACTTGAAATTTTGAAGGTTTCCGTCCCCTTGCGGGGTAGTGGTCTAGTGAACAATCTTCTGATGACCAATCATCATGAAGCTGCCGCATTGTTTCCGTCCCCTTGCGGGGTAGTGGTCTAGTGAACAAGGTGCGAACTGTGGCAACAACACGCCCAACAGGTTTCCGTCCCCTTGCGGGGTAGTGGTCTAGTGAACCAGCAGACTCGGGCAACGCAAAAGCTGACGAGGTTTGTTTCCGTCCCCTTGCGGGGTAGTGGTCTAGTGAACAGTCGCAGGGCAGCCCGGGACAACCGTGGTAAAGTTTCCGTCCCCTTGCGGGGTAGTGGTCTAGTGAACGTTTTGCCCTTATTCGAAGCGAAAACGCTTTTAGAAAAGTTTCCGTCCCCTTGCGGGGTAGTGGTCTAGTGAACGATCAACATAGATTCTAAGCACCGCGGTGTTGAAGCGTTTCCGTCCCCTTGCGGGGTAGTGGTCTAGTGAACTTCAAAAGAAGGAGTTTACTATGGCTGGTTATCGTGTTTCCGTCCCCTTGCGGGGTAGTGGTCTAGTGAACCCAAACCACGTCTCAACGTTAGAGTCGTTTACAGTTTCCGTCCCCTTGCGGGGTAGTGGTCTAGTGAACGTGAAGAAACTGAAGCAGCGGGTAATCGCTCTCGGTCTTTGTTTCCGTCCCCTTGCGGGGTAGTGGTCTAGTGAACCTAGCGTGGTAGTACCTGAAAAAACCTGTTTAACCTGTTTCCGTCCCCTTGCGGGGTAGTGGTCTAGTGAACAGTACACACCGTCAGTCTCCCAGGAGCATCGGCGAAACGTTTCCGTCCCCTTGCGGGGTAGTGGTCTAGTGAACCCAAGTAAGCTCCCAAGCTTGGAACTATAGTTGCGTTTCCGTCCCCTTGCGGGGTAGTGGTCTAGTGAACCCAACAATTGTATTGATAACCGCAACGAACAAGTTTCCGTCCCCTTGCGGGGTAGTGGTCTAGTGAACCAGTTCCTACTTAGGAGTTGCAACTCCACGGGGACAAGGTTTCCGTCCCCTTGCGGGGTAGTGGTCTAGTGAACAATCCTTCGGAGCGACACCCCAGATGTTCAAAAAGCGTTTCCGTCCCCTTGCGGGGTAGTGGTCTAGTGAACCAGTTATTTTAAGGTGGAAAGAAGCTAAGTAGAATAAGTTTCCGTCCCCTTGCGGGGTAGTGGTCTAGTGAACCGTTGACCAACGAGCTTGACCTTAGCAATAATCAAGGTTTCCGTCCCCTTGCGGGGTAGTGGTCTAGTGAACGATCGCAAGGATCTGGTTCGCAGCAATCCCCACATTAGTTTCCGTCCCCTTGCGGGGTAGTGGTCTAGTGAACGATTTTCTGCAAGAATTTGAGGATAGCAAAGAGCGAGAGTTTCCGTCCCCTTGCGGGGTAGTGGTCTAGTGAACACCTTAGGTTTTGGGCAAAGTTCGACCAATTCAGTCTTGTTTCCGTCCCCTTGCGGGGTAGTGGTCTAGTGAACCGCAAACAACCCAAATCCAGGGCGGTGTGAATTAAGTGTTTCCGTCCCCTTGCGGGGTAGTGGTCTAGTGAACTTGACCTTAACTTGGCTAAAGAGGTTGCTCTCTTGCTGGTTTCCGTCCCCTTGCGGGGTAGTGGTCTAGTGAACAATAAATTGGAAGAAGCAATAGCCGATCTTAAATGTTTCCGTCCCCTTGCGGGGTAGTGGTCTAGTGAACCTTGCGGCCTATGCCGAGGAAATGCGTGGGCAAGATAAGTTTCCGTCCCCTTGCGGGGTAGTGGTCTAGTGAACTATTTTTTTCACTTTCAAGGTGAACGACCGAATTCCTCCATGTTTCCGTCCCCTTGCGGGGTAGTGGTCTAGTGAACCAGCCCCGATAATGAAGGGTGCGAGAATACAGTTTCCGTCCCCTTGCGGGGTAGTGGTCTAGTGAACGTGTCTCGATTATTGGAGACGTAGATCCTCAGCACATGTTTCCGTCCCCTTGCGGGGTAGTGGTCTAGTGAACCCGTAGAAAATTTCGTCACAATAGATACATATTAGTTTCCGTCCCCTTGCGGGGTAGTGGTCTAGTGAACGTTTAGCTAGTAGTTAGTAAATCGAAGAGTAGTGGGTTTCCGTCCCCTTGCGGGGTAGTGGTCTAGTGAACAAAGAGATATTTTGACAATTTTTTCAGACGAATCATCGTGTTTCCGTCCCCTTGCGGGGTAGTGGTCTAGTGAACCCTGTCCTTTTGAAACCCTTACGGAGTAGGGCTTTGAGGTGCCCCTTTTCGTGGGGGTCATTTTACCTGTCAATAATGCCGGGTTCATTTTCGTTAAGCTCTGCCGAAAAACGGCTCAAACTGTTATGGGACAGGTCATACGTGGGGGTCAACGAAACTATAGGGTTTTCAAGGATCGGCTGACCCCCTAAACTTAGCAGGTTCTCTATGGTTTAGGGGGGAGCAATTATACATATCCCATCTACTTATCCCACCGCATGGGACGGTAGATCTCCCGATCGCCCGTCAAGCAACCAATATACTCCCACACTTGTAGCTCAAACAGCCGCCAATGATTCACCTTGTAACCAGAGTGCGGATGCGCGATCTGAGTGAGTAGCCGATCTTCCCAGTGCTTGAGGAAGCGCTTTAACCCATCGGGGTGCAGATAGACCCCGCCCCGCTCATCCGGTGGCGTAAAATCCTCTGGCTTGAAAATGTTGGAGTTGATTAAATAGGCTACCAGGGAATCGACCACGAGTGCCCGGAACTCCTCGATTAAATCTGAAACCAGGGCGGGATGATTGTCACGCGGCGTATGGAGATTGCCAAAGTGGGTATGCAGTCCGGCGACCTCAATCATTGAGTGAATATTTTGAGACAGCAGCGTATAGCCCAAACTCAGGAGGCTATTCACCGGATCAGTGGGTGGACGACGGGTACGCCGCTCAAACTCAAACGATCCCTTCAGTAAGGAGGCAAACGCCTGGAAGTAGAGGTTTGCTCCCTGCCCTTCATACCCCATCAGTGCCTCGACCGAATCTGCCGCTGCTGCCTGCTGGATGAGTTGTGCCAGGTCGGCGATCGCCTGCGTTGCCACCTCCGTTTTGCGGCGGCGGTTCAGGCGTTGCAGCAATACTCTCGAATTATGCAATTTTGCCAGGACGATCGCTCGTGCCTGATTGTGAACAAACGCGGGATCGAACGATCGCTGCACCTGCTGAATCAAATACCGCACCTGCGCCTGTCCGGTGGTTTGCAACTGCCCAAAGTAGCGCCCCTTGCTGGAAAGATACAGCACGGGAATTTTGTGTTGCAGACAGAGACTCACGGCACCGTGAGACAGATTGGAGCAACCAAACAGCACGATATGGGTCACCCGATTCACAGGCACACTGATCTTGAGTTGGTCTTCATGGTAGACCTGAAACTGTTTGTGCTGCACTCGGACATAAGCGCCTTGATCGGTTACATATAATGTGGTCATGGGTTCGCTCCAGTAAGATTCAGGTTTAAAGGTGCGGATCGAGCGGGGTACTTTGACCAGGCTGCAAACCTGGGGCGGTCTGCCTCCAGAACCGCCAGCATGGGATTTAGAGGCTCTTGTCGTCTCAGAAACAGCGCGTTCTGGCAACGCAGCAGTACCTGCTGCAAAGTGGTAGCCCAAAAAGATGAACGACTCATCGGGCGCAAAGATCTGGGTTTTCTCTGGTTGCAAGGTCAAGTAGAGGTCTGCAAGCCAGCCCTGCATGAGCGTCAGCGCACGGTTCGCAGCGACGAAGCTGGGGCAGACCACCAGGCAATCATCGCCATAGCGCACCAACCGGAGTCCGGCCGCTAAACAACGGCGATCGAACTCACTCAAGTAGAGATTCGCCAAGGCTCCTGAGAGCACCCCTCCCTGCAACACACCCTGATTGGTATGAACCTGGCGGCGATCGAGCACGATGCCTGCCTTGAGCTGTTGCTCAATGAGCCGTACCTGGAGCGGTGGCAACCGCATTTGCTCCAGGTGATGCAGCAATAACGACCAGGACAGTCGATCGAAAAACTGCTGGATATCGGTTTTGAGTACCCAGACTGGCTGCTGGTGGTAAAACTCCAGTACATGGGCTACGGCTAGATGGGTAGAATAACCGGGACGGTAGGCATAAGCGACGGGACTGAGGGCTTGATCGAGTTTGGGATAGATCGCCTGCAACAGGTAGCGCTGGACGATGCGATCACTCACAGTCGGAATGCCAATCAAGCGGTGTCCACCACTTTTTTTGCTCAGGTAAAACCCCTTGGCTGGGCTTGCCTGATACTTTTCCCATTGCAATTGCTTGGCTAAGATCCGGATTTGTTCTCTAGCAATGCCCGCAAACAATGCGATCGTGATGCCATCAATGCCAGCGGCTTGACTACCCCGTTGCACCAATGCCCAGGCTGTGGTCAATTGCTCTGTGTGTAGTTTCATCCTCTTTCTTTCACCTTTTCCTTTCCCTGTCTTTGTCAGTGACAGATTTATCTTTGCAAGGCAAGATGGGTGCTCATACCTGAGGTGCTAACAGGCATACCTGAGTTCACGCCTGAGTTCACGGATGCTTCGCGCCGCCTTGCACCTTCACGGCTAATGGCACTACTCTGGAATGGCTGCGATTGCTTTTTCCATGCCCGGTTTGAGGCTTTTTTAACTGTTTGTTGTTGAGCGAACCATGCCCCGATCTGCTCGTGTCCATCTAGACCATCAGCCAACCCTGGCACAGGCATTGCAGCAGCATGGGTTCTTAACCCAGGGGTCTCTGGCGGCACATTTAGAAATTGCGCTCTCCACAGTGAGCAATTTCTTTCGCGGTGTGAATGTCTCCATTTCAAAGTTTGAGCAGATTAGCGAGACGCTAGGCTTAGAGCCAGGTAAACTGATCTTGCCCAGAGACAGACGGGCAGAGGGGGAGATAGAGAGCAGGGCAGCCAGAGAGGAAAGCGCTCCTGCTGTGTCAGAAGCGTTGCCGCCTGCGATCGCAGTTTTTGCCTATGACGCTGCCTGGAGTGGGCGCGAGTCGTTAATGCAAGCATTGAACCAGCGCTTGCGGGAAAACTGCCGTCTCTTACTGCTGACGGGTCTCTCTGGTATTGGTAAGACAGCCTTGGCAGAGCGGTTGTTCGTGGAAGCGAGCCAGCAAGGTAAAGCGATTCCCTTGCTGCGCGAAAACTTTGATAGTCCCGAACAAGCCACTGATTTTGCCAGTGTGGCGGCTCGGTTGCTAGAGAAGTGTGGACAGCTTGTGCTGCCTACAGAGCGATCGGACACAATTAACTTAACGAAGCGTCTGATTCACTGTTTACAGGAAAGCGCTTACTGGTTGATTGTGGATTCTCTCGAAGAAATCCTTGAAGGCAATGAGCATGAGGGCTGGAGCGAGTTTAAAGATAGAAGCTTTGTGCCGTTCTTCCAAGCCGTTCTGGCGGCTGAGACCTTTCAGAGCCGCATCATTTTAACGTCGCAGGAACTACCCTCCCAAATTACCGAAGTGGGCACCCGCTACCGCAACTTCTGGCTTAATCAACCGCTGAGCGGGCTGACAGAAGCAGAGCAACTGGAGTTGTTTGAGAAAACAGGGCTAGAAGTAAACGCAAATTCAAGTAATCGCTCTTACCTGGTGCGTTTAGGGAAGGCTTACGAAGGTCATCCGCTGGCACTGCGGGTGATCGCAGGGGAAATTGGCAGTCAGCCTTTTTATGGTCAGGTCAAAGCCTATTGGAACAAATACGGGCAGGAAATTGAGGCGATTGAGCAGGCGATCGCAGCGGCTCAGACTGGAAAGGTCACTGGGTCTGAGGATCACTGGCAATTGGATCGATTCAGCCGCTTGCTGCGACAAAATGTGCGATCGCGGTTGGAAAAGACCTTTACCCGTTTACGCCAGGATGTGAAACAGGCTTATCTGTTGCTTTGTGAAGCTTCAGTCTATCGCTGCGCGGTGCCCGAAGCTTGGTGGTTGAGCCATCTTGACGCTTGGCACTGTGGCGATAGCAATAAACAAGCCGCTTTAGAAGCATTGAGAGAACGTTATCTGGTCGAGGAAAGCATTCATAGTGAACAGTATCTCTTAAGGCAACACCACCTTATTCGCAGTATTGCTCTGGAGCATCTAAAGAACCTGGACACGCAGCTGGACGGAGGCGATACTTGATCACAAAGTCATCAATGCTTCTAAGACCAGCACTTCCACGTCTTCTCCGCATGCCTCACAAAGCTCTGCTAGAGGCTTGGCAAACAAGTTTTTCAATACCGCGTGGCAATCGTTGTGATCAAAAAAATCGTCTCCTTGAGTGCGACAGATTTGGACATACAAACTTTCTAGAATTGAACGTACACGGTAGTCCACACCCATCTGCAAAAAAATAGCCAGACTGTGGAGCCAGCAGTACCATACTTGCTCCATCTCATGTAACGCTAGACAAACAATACCAAGGTTGAAGAGAACCGTACCCCGTCCATTGGCATCACCAATCGCTTCATATTTCTCCAAGGCAGCTGTCAGGTATTTCAAGGCCTCCTGATACGCTTGAGCTTGTTTGAGAATCAGACCCAGTGTATGCAAGGCGTTGGCTTCTGCTCCCTGATTTTGGTTACTTTGAGCGCTTTGTAGCCATCCCAAGCCCAATTCAAAAGCTTTACGGTAATCACCCAGCGCATTATAAACACTCGCCAAGTTGCCTAACGCTACTCCCTGGCTACGGCGGTGCTTGAGCGCTTCTGCTAGTTCAAGGGACTGTTGATAGCAAGCCATCGCCTGTTCCCAGGCATTTTGACTCTTGTGAAGATTACCAATGCCGATCAGTGCCCCACATTCTCCCAGCCGATCGCCCAGATCTTTTGCCAGGGCTAAATGCTGTTCATAATAACTGAGTGCTTTTGCTGGCTGACCTAGCAGATCGAAAACATGGCCTAAACTACCGAGTGCCTGACCTTCCTGCACTCGATCGCCAATTTGGCGACTCAGAAGCAGTTGGTCCTCATGGCACCTCTGAGCTTCCAGATAATGTCCAAGCGAATGTTGGGCAATGCCTAAATCGCCCAACGCATTCATTTCCTCACTTCGGTTGCCCAGATCTCTGCTAAGAGTCAGTCGCTGCTGCTGATACTTGGCAGCCTCAATATAATGACCCATAGCATGGTTGGTAATCCCCAGCAGCCCCCAATAGCGTAAGCGCCGAACGGGATCATCAAGCGCTTCCACGACATCACCATATTTCTGGCAACAGTCCAGCACGGTGGTGTAGTCACCAAGTGAGTGGTAGGTATGGCTCAATCCGTCTAACAGTAGAGCCTCCTGGTTCAGAGGCAAATGGCCCAGAAGCGATTGGTAAAGTGCAAGGCGTTCGCTGTTATAGCCCCATGTGCCAAGCTGATTGTGGAGTGTTTCTGCTGTTGGAGTCTGAAGCTGGAGCTCTAGCAAACTATACGCGAGCTGCCAGCATTCCAACTGACATAAGTGATAGAAGGCTTCGAGATAACCTTTGACTATTTCTAGATTGGTGGCTTTGGGCGACGGTCGATACAGCTTTAACCAGTTTCTTGCAGCGGTATATTGTGATTTCAGGTAAGGCGTAAACGTTGTGGAAGGAGTCCTCAAGACAAGATCGATCGCGGCTTCAATTGAAGCAGTAACCGATACTGAAGGCACCTGGAAAACTTCTGGCATAGTTATCTAGAGATGAATGGCACCGACGGAAGCTAGGCGTCTTGATACATGAAGGATACAAAATCTACTGTCTAATTTTTTTAGGTTTGGCTCAACAGTAGGCTGGGACTTACAAATGAAACTCTTTGTGCCCAGAACCGATTAGTCAGGTTGGCAGACCACCAATCTAACTGTTCAAATCTTTACGGTAGATGGCTTCTTCTCATTCCGATCGACGCCAGAAGAGATCTATCCCTGATGTTCGTTCAACTATGCCTGTAAACTAATGCCTAGCTCCACCATGCCTCGGAGCCGAAGGTTGGACGAGGCGTTTGTGTCCGCGTCCTCTAACTTGCCGCAACTTTCGCAAAGGAACTTTCGGAGGGGCGAGAACGGGAAGAGGAGAGAGTGGACTGAAGCGGTGTTAGCTAATGTTTCTAGAATCTAGAAAGTTTGCTGTGCTTGCTGCCAGGCGGTTGTCCGGTTTTAGCGTCTAAAAAAAGGCCGCTGCTGACAGTGACCTTGAGGGAGTATTTAACTGCTGCGCTTCTGATCAAGCTGATCAAACTATTTCTTGAGACTGGCGAAGAAGGCGCGAATGTCGTCGCCGTAGGTCTTCCACAGGTTAATGGAGGCGTCGGTCAGGTCTTTGGGCGAAATAATATTGCGCTTCGTGTCGTTGGGCAAGCCACAAGCAGCGGCGATCTCAGCAATTTTTGCCTTTAGGGTAGCGTCTTTGTAGTCGCTCAGCCCGGTCTGGTGTTTGGCAGCAGCAGAGCAAAGGTCGAGGTAGTTGTCGAAGCTGTACGCGGCGGCTTGGTACAGCACTTCACCAGTGTTCAGACCGAACTCTTTTTCGATTGCTTTGAACTTGTCTTTGAGCGCTTTCCGTTGTTCGTTGGTCAGTTCGGGTTTTTGGGTCTTTTCGGCGGCGACTGTCATGAGTTTTAAAGGGTTACGGGTTACGTTTCTTCTCAGGTGTAGCCTCTGAGCAACGCCAAAAGCGTCTGTGACTCTACGGAAGGCTTACGAAACCTCAACGGTGAACGGGTATTTGTGACCGTAAGACTACCGTTACGGTTTGCGGGTGATCAGTCCCGGTGCGTCGGGAAAGACGGTGTTGAACGTGCCGTTGGGTAGCTTTTCTTGCTCAATTTCGACGGAGAAACGTCGCGTGCCAAACTCGTAGAAGTGACTCCACGGTTCCTGTTGATTGGCGTAGTCTCGACAGGTTTCAACCCAGTCCAATGCCTGCTGGTGTTCCAGGAACGGTCCGAGTAGAACACCTTCCTGCGAACCGTTTCTGACGCTTACATAGTAATAACCTGGTTGTGGGTCAGGTGCGACTGGCTCTCCTGCTGTGGTGTGGGTGTAGTGAGTGATCGGCTCTGGCTGTATTTGCATGTTTGATCCTCTTGCTTAACTAAGGGACTCAGCGACAGCCCTACCCAGCATTTGGGCAAACGGGGGTGGTGCCGCGTTCCCAATCTGTCGGAACTGCTCTTTTTGGGTGCCCAATACGACGTAGTCAGGGCTGAACCCTTGCAACGGCTTTGCTTCAGGGGCAACCAGCATACGGTAATAGCAGTTCTCTACGAGTGCCGTCCAGTCAGGTTGGATCAATGCGTGCCCCTGTACTGTGCGTAGGGTGGGAGACGGTTGGCTCACGGGTGTGCTGCCACCGTTGCCGTAATAGCTGCTGATAAACGCTGGTGGGAGGTCAGGCAAGACTACGCTCAATTGGTTATTGGTGGCGATCGTGGGACTGGGCGTACTGACCCAGCTGACAGCGTCCCGCCCGCCGTGATACTTGGCGAAGAAAGCCAGTGCGTAAGGGGAGTCAGGTGCTTTGCCGTCCAGCTTTTTCAGGTACGGCAGTGTGAGCCGTTGTAGCCCTGCTTTGAGGCGCTTCAGCGTGTTCGGGCACAGTGGTTTCTTGCCCAAGCTGGGGCGATCGCTAATCCGGTGTATTGGGAGTGTCCAGTCCAGGACGTCACTGGCAGGTCGCTGGAATGGCACAACTACTCGACGGCACTGTGGACAGGTATAAAGGTACTGGTTGCGGTTGCCCCACTTACCCACGCGGAGCGCCTGTCCTTGGTACTTTAGTTTCCACGTTTGCACAGCGCTGACGGTGCCATGTTCGGGGCACACGGCTGGAGGGCAAACGTTGACGTTAGGTACTTTGTTGCCTCGCTTGTGGAAGACCATGAGCAACCGATCGCGGCTCTGGGCTGTGGGTGCCGGGTACGCAAACATGGAGTTGTAACTGATCAGTTGGTGCCTGTAGCCCAAGAGGTGCATACCTTTGAGCCACCACTCAAACAAGTCCCACTCTGCGACTTCGCAGACCTGTTCGACCATAATTGCTTCATAGCGGTGCACCTCCGAGAAGCGAATCACGTCCAGCATAGTTAGCCGACTCCGTGCAGTGTTCGGGGCATCGGGTGCGAGCGCTTTGACGGTGCGTTTGTCTCGTCCTCCGGCTGGTGAAAACGATTGACACTCAGGCGAAAACCAGGCGAGAGTCGTCTTTGGGAAGTAACGCGGGTCTGCTTTACTCAGGTCAACCACGGAATGACCAATGTGTGGGTAGTTCTCCGAGTGCGACGCGATCGCTAACGTATTGTGGTTTGCGGCATGGACGACTTCAATCCCGCTCTGTAGTAGACCGGTCGTACTGCCGCCCACTCCACAGAAATGGTCAGTGCAGCTCAGGTAGGAACTGCTACTCATGACAATACCTGTACACGCGTCCAGTGTGTGTCGCCGTAGCCTGCCTGTTTCCAGTGGTTCGTGATTGTGTTTGCCTGTCCTGGTAGCCGCCACTCAGCGGAGCCGTCACAGACAACTGAGTCTTTGTACACTAACTGTCCACCGTTCAGTCCGAATTGCACCCAGACCCGGTGGGGGTGTTCACCGACCCAGAGACAGAGCTTGTTGTCCTGGCAGTGGACGTGCAGTGGCTTATAACGACCTGTCCACCCACTTTTACCGACTCGTCGTTGGCGTCTGTTGTGTAAGTCAGCCCGGTAGCCATTTTCGAGGACAAAATCGGTTAAGCACAGGCTCAGGAGTATGGTAGTCACGTCCTTGGCGGCTTTGGTGTTTTGCTCTTCGGCTGGAGCCAGTCTTGCTCCACAAAGACTGTGTGGTTGTGCTGTGTACGCGTTTGCTAAGTCTTTTGTTTGTTCGGTCATAACTTTTCGCACCAAAAAGGCGAAGAACGGTGGTGTTCCTCACCCTTGGCGTGAGCTAGAGCAAGTGAAGGGAGAGGGAAGGTGTCTCCCTCAGCCGCTAATGCCGTCCGTTGCCATTGCGCTCGACCGCTTTGCTTTTGGCAGTCTGTACCCGCTGGTAAGCACTGAGCGTCACCTGGTTCACATAAGCTGAGGCAGCCTCAAAGCCCTGCTCCTGGTACAACTGTTGAGTAACAGGTGATTGGGTGAGGATTTGCAGTCTCTGAGTTGCTACAGCTAAGTCAGGCATGTCGCGGTAAATGGACGTGGCGATCGCTTCGTCGATTTGCTCGGTTGTGGGTGTACAACCAATGTCTTCCAGTGCGTTAGTGATCCGGTTCTCTGCTGCTTCGTACTGCTGTTTTAAGGGGCTTACAGACTGGGGGGTGGGCGTTACTGGTGTGACGATTGCTGTGCTGGTTGTGGGCTGTGCTGGTTCACAAAGTCGAGTGGGCTGGACTAAGACTTTGCCTGGTTTGGTCGCTCGTGCGGTTTGATCTACTGCGGTCAGCGAAGCACTAATCGGTACTGCTACTGGGGTAATGGGAGTGGTTGGTAAAACTGTCACAGTCAGACTTTCTGTGGGTACGTCTTTAGCTACAACCTTTGTAGCCTCAACGCTCTTGTTTACACCGGGTTCACTGGTGACCTGTCCTGCTTCTGCACCCGTTTGTTCTAAGGTTTGCTGCCAACTCTCTACGTTGTGCTTCGACCAGACGTCAGGTATTTGCACTGTCTCAGGTTTGAGCTTGAGCGTACCAGTCTTAGCAGGTGCTGGAGCGACACTCACGCTGCTTTTTCGCTCCTGATTAAAGATTTTGCCGAGTGCTTTTTCTTTCTCTATGACTTTGTCGTAGGACTTTTTGTCTAGCTCTGCCAATTTGACACCCTCCAGTGTGGCAATATAGCCCGTCGACTTTTTGCCTTTGGTCTCACTGACGAACCTGACTTTGTACCGCTCGTCTCCTTCTGTCGGTGAGAAAGCGGCGATTTCAAGTGGTTTCACTGTGAGTGAGAGCCCAATGGTTGTGGTCACAACCAGGTCGTTTGTCTGGTGGGGGACTAAGGTGCCTTCGGCTAAGAGTCCTACGGGGTACTGGAAGTCTTTCTGGTTCCCTTGACCCATAGAAGCACTGAGCGTTCCTACTAGCTTCCACCCGTCTTCGGTTTGAGCCTGGACAATCATTTTGCCGTAGTGAGGTTCTGTCTTACCTGGTTGCAGACCAAGTGCTTCTGTTCCGATCGCAATACGAAGCTTGGTGTCTGGTGTCCAGTTGACGCCTTCCCAGTCCTCGTACTGCAACCCAATGACCGTTGCTTCGGTGAACTGAAACGTCTCTGCTTGTCGGCTCACTACGTCAGGGAAGACGCTCAGGGCGAAAGGTTGCCCCTGGTTTGACCAGGCTAGCCGTGCCCAATACTCCCGGTCTTCGGGTGGTATAGTAGCTGCCCACTCCTGACGAGCGGCGTTTGCTGCTTGTTTGATTGCTTTGGCTTCGGCTTTGTCTCCCGCGTGTACCAGCTTGCCTGGAACAGCCTCTGGTGTTCGCTCAGTGAGTCCGCCAGTCTCGTGTATCAGTTCATGAAAGACAGCGTTGCGGAGTTCTTTTTCGTTGCCGACGTGCTGTTTTTGCAGCTTGTATAGAGCACTGGGGTTAGCCCGCTTCAACTCTGCTGTTGCCAGTTTTTCGACACTGAGGTTGCAGAGCGTACCAATGGCTCCCAGGCTTTTGCCGTTGACTGAAGCAAGGACAGCGTAGTCATGTGTCCCGGGTTTGTCTGGCTTTCCTGCTTTGCCTTCTGTTGCTTGAGTCTGCCACGCTTCCCCTTGCTTAACGTGTTCCTTGTCATTCTTGACAAGCGTAAACTCTAGTGGCTCTCCTGCTCGTACAACGTCCCACATTGGCGAGTCGTCTTCGGGGTCAAAGCGGATCAGGTTGGTCACTTCAATGAGACCGTCCTTGGTCTGGAGGCGAAGGACTGGACCTTCTTCCGTCCTCGTCTTTTGCTCCAGTGCGGCTGCTCTGGCTTGGGCGCTGTTATAAGCGGCGATTTGTGCTTTTACGGTGTTTGCGTCTAACTCTACCTGTGGTGACGGGTCATGCCCTAACAAAAACCCGTCATAAGCTTTCAGTTCCTGGTAGTCTAACGGGTTAGCGACGAATGCCTCGTTGGTCAGGTCAACTAACCGTCCAATGGCGTCTTGAGTGCTGTTCGGTAAAGGTGTTGGTTTAGCGATCGTGTCTTCGCCAAACTTCAGCTTTTGCGTCAGGTAAAGGTGTTCTTCTTTGCGGTGGTCTACCCACTCCACGTCTTTGTAAACAGCGCTTTTACAGAACTCATACCAATCCTGGTTGACGACGCGGGCTGACTTCGGTGTGTCTACACCCCGTTGCAAGTTGATACTGTTCAACCCTTCCACCTGGAACAAGAAGCGTTCCATTTGAGCGAGTTGGGTGTCAATTTGTTCCAGTTTTTTGACTGGGTCTTGGGCAGTGATCAGCTTGGCACCGTTGACGATACTCTTCAGTTCTGCCGTGAAGTCGTAGCCGTCTTTAGTTGGTTGCGGTGGGACGACGGGCTTCCAGGCTTCAGGGTCGTTCACTCGTTTGGACAGCTTGCTGAACCCTTGTCTGGCATTATTCAGGTACGCTGCTTTCTGCTCGTCAGGGAGTGCCTGTAGTTCAGTGCGTAGCGCCTCCAGACGCATACCCACGTTGGCAATGAGTCCCGTAGGGTTGTCGGCGGCGTCCAGGGCAGCACTTTCTTTAGTGGTAAACCGCGCTGCTAGTGCCTGATCCTCTGGCGACAGCTTGGCTACGGTGGGGTCATAGGCGTTGCGGGGGATCTTCTTCTCCTTCTCAGTCTGTACCGGACGGTTTTCAGGTAGGTTGAGCTGCTCGATTTCGGCATGGAGTGCCTTAAACCCATGTAGTCCGTCATAGTAACCCAACTGGACAGGCTGCTCTGGGTCAATGCCAGCCTCGGGGTGGACGTAGACCTGGTTCAGTCTGCGACGTTCTGTGTTTGGCTCTGGCAGGTCAGCAAGTGCGGTGTTGTTGACGAACTCAGACACCTGGTTTCGATTGTGGTAAAGGGTGACTGCTTGCCCGTCCGCCAGTCCAGGGACGTACACCTCCTTCGGCTTGAGACTTTCTAGTGTCTGCGCTTTGACTTTACTCAGCTCCAACTCTGGAATGAGTGCAGCCGTGTCTCCGTCAAAGTCAATGAGCTGCTGCTTGGCTGTGTCAGGGTTCAGGTACGTCACGCCCTGCTGTCGAAAGGCTTCCCGGTCTTGTTCGCGGATCACCTCCAGGTTGTTGGTTAGGACAGTGAAGGCGCTCACGTTGGCGACTGGAGAGCGGTAGATCGCTACTTTGGCTCCATGCGGCATACCCGTAAAGCACACTTCGTCTGGTTGCAGCAGACTGTGGGGCTGTGCCAGGGCAGACTGTACGGTAATGCCACCTAATGCCAGTTCTCGCCACTCGTTCTGCAAGAACCGATTGAGTGCGTCCACTACTTTTTCGTGTTCCAGGATTTGCCCGTAGCCGCCTCTCTGTAGCGTGCTGAAGGTGGTGGGGTAAGTGGCAGTTGTTTCCACTGGATTGAGGATTTCGTCTACGGTAAAGCGTTTGTAGATTCCCGGTTCGTAGAATGCCTCTTCCTCTGCTGTCAGTACCCCATTGGCTTGTTCGACAAATGTCTCTACGGTCAAGCCCTGCCCTGCGATCGCTTGCAGTTGTTGCCAACTTTCGGGTTTGAGGGTCATGCTTAACTCAATCGACTGTATGCCTTCGACAAGCGTGGTTGGTCGGGTGTCGGCTTTGAGGACGGTGTACACCCAGTCTTCTCTGGGGGCGGTTTCGGCTTCGTCCTTGTCAAATGTTTGTGCTTCTAACAACTCTTGCTGTCGTTCATATTTCTGGCAGTACAGGTCAGCGACTAACCGAGGGTCAGCTACAGCCGCCTGGAGTTTGGCTAGTTCTGCTTTGACTTTCGGTTCGATGTCAGTGCGCGTCCCGGCTGGTAGGTTCACCAGTACTTGAGCACCGAGCTTTTGCTGTCTGACTTTGGCTTCAGCTTTCCGACTCCAGAAGAGGTGACCGACTGTGTGCATGCCCACTGGTGTGGTTTTGCCGTCCCCCTTGATGGCGCTTTTGGGAATGATTGCGTCTACGCCTAACTCTCGGCACAGGTCACTGGTGCGACAGGTGCCTTTGATCACACCTTCCCACTCTGGAATGCCTGCACGGAACTGGAAAGGGGTGTCTTGAGCCTGTACCAGTTTGTTGAACTCCTGGTTGCTGACTGACTGCTGTGCCAGTGTGCCGCCTAGTAGAGTGACCTGGTAGTTGCCGTCTGCGTTTGTTGCAACCAGGGCTTTCCCTTGCAGCACAGCCCCGGGGTTCTCTTCTGTGGTGTAGTGCCATTGGACGATCGCGCTGCCGTCTGAGCGGACTTTAGTTTCGAGTTTAGTTTCTGTTTCGTAGTCGGTGTCGGGTAGCAGTTGCTTTTGAAACGCTTCAACCTCCCATAGTTGCTCATACAACAGCGCTTTGAGTCGAGTTTCAATCGCTTCGGTGTCCAGGCTTGAGCCGACTAAAGTGTATGTTTGCGCGACTGGCAACTGTCCTTGCAGGTCTTCTAGTGTCTCTTGGACTGCCAATTCTCGGTGTAGCTCTGGTGCGATCAAACCATAGGAATCGCCGAGCTTAGACGTTGCTTGAGCCACTAAAGCGCGGGTGGTGGTGCCGTCTGGGGTGAACTGTGTCCCGTTTGGCAGTAACAAAGGCGCTTCACCCCACACAGCAGCGGGGTCACTGGGGTCAGCTTCGTCGTCAATGACCAGGATACGTCTGTTTTCCCTGAGTACACTCGTTTTTGCGTCAGACACGGGTATAGAACCATAGGCAACCGCGTCGCTGAAGCTCTGGAGCATGTCTTCGTCTATCATTTGGCACGTCTCTGCGTCACCAAAGTAGGCGGTGCGACCATTGCTGAAGAGCAAATGGAGTCCTGCTTGTTCCCGCACCCGGATCAGGTCAGCTTCGGTCACGCCGTCGTACAGTTTGCCTGTGTACAGCTTTAAGTTGGGGTCGTCTAACCGTGCTGCCAGTCTTAGCTTAATCTCCAGGTAGGTGTGCTCAATGGTTTTGGGTTGCAGGTCAAGCGTCTCGTCAGTCTTCAGGTCTAGCTCAGCAAAGGAAAGCATGTCAGCGCCTTAAATTGAGGTGGTAAAGGGTAAGGAGAAGTAAAAGCAGGGCTAACCTGCCGTAGGCGCGGGGCTGACGCTGGTGGGAGTGAGGGGAGGGACAGGACGGACGGGTGTGGCCACTCTGTGGGCAACAGCAGACTAATAGAGCGGACCTCTTCCTCGATGTGCTTCTGCTTCGTCTGCTGGGTTTGGGAAGTCGGGGTAAATTTCACCGCTGGCAACGTCTTGGAGGTAGGCTTTCTGTTCTTCAGTGAGCTGCTTGTGGAGGCAGACGTACTTGCCGATTACCCAGGGCATGGAACCAACCCACTGTTCGGGTGGAAGATCCTGGTTGGCTTTGACAAACGCGAACGCTTGTTCCCAGTGTTCCGGGTGCCTTTCGTCTTCAGGCAGGTTACCTTGGGCGACGATTTTGAGCCATTCGTAGAATTTGTAGACTAAGAGCCACGCCCATTCGTCTTCGTGGAGTTGCTCCAGTGGCGGCTCCTCGGGTAATACTTTGGGTTCGGTGTTCTCTGTGGGTTCGCCGAACCACTCAAAGCCGCTTTCGTCTGTGAGTTGCGTGTCAGTCTTTGCAGGTTCCATAGGTCAATTGTTGCGAAAGGACTATACATATTAGTCTCGCAACAATGATTTGTGCCACGCTCCGTAAATGTGGCTAAGTCTGTGGTCAAAGTTGAGCCAGGCTGTCCGTAGTTTCCGCAAAGTCAAGCAAAAAACATTGTTCCCAAAGCCGGTGCTTCAGGAACAAGTCGAACGCTTAACGGTTGGGGCGACCAGCCGCTTCGTTCTTCAACTTCAGCACGTCGTTGGCAGCCGTAATAGCTCCCGGCTTGACGGTGCCGTTTTCGCCGTAGGCTTCGTTGAGATAGGTGATCGCGTCGGCCAACTGCTCCGTTGTGTAGCGCAGACCTAAGTGGCGTGGAAAGCCAGTTAAGCCGTCTGACTCACCAATGGTGACACCTGTTGCCCGCGAGATTTCACGTTTGACGTTGGGTGTACCCATACCGCAGTGCTTACCCAGGTAAATCGCTACCGTGAGGGCAGTTTGACTGTATCGCTGGTACAGTTCACATGCCATGAACGAGACCGCTTCACCCAAGAAGATCGAGTTAACCCGAATGGTTCCGGTTTCGTCGTGCAGGAACGACATGAGTGCGTCCGTTTCGGCGTCTGTAACGTCTTCTGGCGCTTGACGACGGAGACGGCGCAGCACAGGCATGAGCGGATTGACGTACGGCTGAGCGTAGGTGCGTTGACCAGAGGTCTCTGTAGACCCTTGTGCTGGGGTGTCCAGTTCAGGAATCGTCGGCATAGCCGCAACGTCAACCGTGACATCAGACAAGCCTGAGTACGTCTGGTCAGCTTGAATACCTGGGATTGTGCTCGTGCCGTCTGCGCTCGAACCAGTAGCTTTCGTGCGACGAGAGGAAGAGGAAGAATTGGTCATAAAGCGAAGTTTCCTGTTTAACAGAGGGAATTCGGCTTGACGACTCGCCAGAGTGAGCGTAATAAGGTTTGTGCGTGCGAATGGCTGTTGTGCTACGGACCGGGGTCTTTGGTCTGGGTCAGCGTACGCGTTACCCAGACAGCACAATGGAGGGCGCCGATTGAAGCGACAGCGCCCGCCCGTGGTGTTGCTACAGTTCTATGCAGTGCGCGTTGGTCTAGGGACGGCTCTCGCTGCCTTTGCTGAAGGCGATTGCGGGCTGTTTGGTTTGTCTTGTCCTTGTGCTGCGTTTGGGTTTACTGGTGCTTGCAAACCCGAGAGGTCTCGTTGTGTGTGCTGCTGGGGTGAAGTCTGAAACCACTGTGCTCGTTCCTCGGTCTCGGTCTCGGTCTGGCTCTAGGTCATGTGTGAACTCCAAGCCTAGAGTGCTGGTCTCGACTGCCTCGATTGCGCTGCTGTACGGGGTTGTGGCTGCTGCCGGTGCGACGACGGCAAGAGCGATCGACCTGGCGACGGGTGTGACTGTAACCTTCCCCGCTGTGGTGTGCACGGTCTGGGTGGTCGGTTGCTGTACAGCAGCAGTCGTGACGACCGTAACCGCTGGTTGTTGAGTAGTCTTGGGCATGAACATTTTGCTGTAAAGGCAGTAGAAAGCCGTGAACAGCAGCAGACTGAATAAAGCGTCTTCCATGAGTGGTTTGTCTCCGATTACGAAAAAGGTTACTCCAATGCAGCGCGAGCTATTTGGAGTGGGTGTATAGGCGGTCTATTTGGTGTTGTTTTGCCAATTGTTGAGCATGCAGCAGTAGAAGCAGAAGAACGCGCCAAACAGACCGCTTTGAATGATGGTTCCTACACTGACTTTGTGGGTTGAAAGACCGACCCCAAAGCAGCGAGGGCTGATCGGAGTCGTCCTGGGGGGTTGCCATGACGGCTCTAGAGTGCCCGGTTTGTTCCCTCCTTTGCTGGGAGAAAACACGGGAAGCTTGTCACTAAAAGCCACTGACCTTACTGAAACAGTGCGTGAATCGCCTAGTAGAAGCAGTTGTAGTCTTCTTGCGGGACTTTCGTATGCATTTCTAACGCTTCGACCAGAGCGTCGAAAGGCGTGGTGCTTAAGCCGTTTTGTAGCAGCAACTCATGGTGCAGCTTCAGCACGACCCATTGTGCTGACATAGCTCCTCCGGTGCCGACCCACTGGAGGAAGCGAATTTCCTCGTCTGGTCTGCCTTCTTTGTGGCTGACACGCGCCGCCCAATGCTTGCGCTCAATTGAGCGGGCGACGTACTTGCGATCTGGGTTCACACTGCCGATCATTGCGTTCACACTGGGGTGGTCAGTGGCGAAGTCTTTATCCAACCGAAGAGCGCGTACGCCCTTTCCAGTCTCGTATACAGCCCAAAGCTGGTTTTTGCACAGGTCAGCGTAAGCCTCCAACCGTCTAACGGCGTCCTGAGTGCAGCTAATGGTGCAACACCCGGACTGGACGTTCACGTACGGTGTTATTTCAGTCAGTGTTGGTTCAGTCTTAGAGACGGGCTGTAGCGCCACTTCGGTTTCAATGTCCCAGTCGAGGACTAAGGTTGTTCTGGTTTCCAGGACTAAGAAGGGACGTTCAGGTGGGTTAATCAGGCGAACATTAGGCAGTAAGACCGCTAAGTCTAAAGACAGCATAATTGCGCTCACAATGTTTCAGCCCTGACACGCCAGTGAGCACTCCTACTCGACTCGTTCCGGTAGGAGTGTTAAGTGCGCTTTGTTGCTGTTTCAACGACCGGAACGACCCGCTTCTAGTTGTTGAGCCTGTTCACGTAGCCGCTCCAGGAGTAACGGCACCAGTCGGTGTGCTAGCGCTTCGTCGTAGGTTAATGGTGGGAAATGCCGCTGTGGTATGCAGTGCGTCCTGATCTGTTCTGTGGCGTTACACAGCGCCTCTACGTCGAGGTACGGGTAGAGTGCGTCGCGCTCAAAGCCGTTGAGGCTAAGCCCTTTGTACTCTGACCAGGAAACGTTACCGCGCTGACAAAGCGCCTGCACAGCCTCAGAGACCGTTACAAGGTCTGCTGGCACCGTCACGTCTGTAGCACTGTCTGTGGCTGCGGTTTTAAGTGGTTGAAGCATAGTTGTTCTGCTGGAAGACTCGATCGTGCTGCGTCAGCAGAACAATAGGAGTCGGTTGTTTTGCCAAAAAAATTGCAAAGCTTCGCAAAAAAAACTTCTGAGTGCCACCAACTGACCCAAAACCAACTGACCCAAGACCTGAAAGTGCCCCCTAAGAGGACACTTCCATTGTTTGCACGGTCTAAAAGTGCTTCTCAGGGTCAAACTCTGCGTCAGCCTCAAGTCCAGGCGTTTCCTGTAACCAGGGCAGGTCAGTGGTTTCGGCTGCTTCAGTCTGTCCGACTGTGGCTAAGCAGGCTTCTTGAGTGGCGTGAGTGGCGAAGTAGGAAGCGTCGGCGTCTGCTTCCAGGTCTGGATCGACCTCTGGCACCAGCTTTGGTTCAAAGTCCAGCGTCGTCATGTTAATCGCAAGCTCCACCTTCACCAAGTACTGTCCAGCAGGCTTGTCCTGGAACATGTGCCGCAGAGACTTGAGGAAGTCGGGACTGGTGCTTCGTACAGTGTCGTTGCAGTTGAAACGCTGCCACTCCTCCTCTGCTTGTGGATCAGAGTCCACAGTCAGAAACAGCGTTTGTGTAAACGTATCGACTTTAACGGTCTCGGGGAAGTCGCACTGGGTTTGGGTATTGGTTTGTCCGTTGGCGGCGCTGTTTCTACTTTGTTTTGAGTGGCACATAACGAATAGTTCTTGAAGTAACGTTTGGCTCCCGGTTCGTCAGAACCACGAGAGAGTGACTACCCAACGTCAAGACTGAGAGAAACTGGGTCGGGTTGTGTTTGCAGTGCAGCGTCCAGCTGTGGCTGCATAATTTGGTTCCAGTCTGCCAAGCACTGCAAACTCTTTAACGTTGACAGCATGTCACTCCAAGTACCAGGGTTAATAAGCACGGTAAACTCCGTCATGGTGAGCCAGGCGTCGGTGGTTGTGTAAGCAAAGCCACCGATTGATTTGCCATGAACTTCAATGCCCCAACAGTCTTCTTCACCTGCGTCGTCCACATAAGGCTCTGGGAAGAACGTCATGGCAACACCTTCTTGAACCTGCAAAAACAGGATTTGGGGGTCGTCTGTGTCCTTGAAGTGGTCTCGTCTCTCGAAGCCAAGCTCCACTAGCCGGTTAAACTGAGCGGTTTCCTCTGGCGTAAACAAATAAGTACGTGTTGCCATGGCTCCGTTCTGTGGTCGTTGTAAAGGTCACGCTGCTTGCTGGTAGCCTGTGGGAAGGGGAGGGAGGTTAGCGCGAGCGTTTACCCACCTTCTGGCTGACGTTTGAACGTCAAGCGCGTCTGGTGACTCTCAAACCACTTTTGCTCAAACGACGGTCGTGCTTTAGCTGCCACCAGGTGCGGTGCGGCGACAACAAACTGTTCTCGCCACGGTAAGTCACCTTTCCAGCGACTCTCCATGACATGACGGACGTGAGTCTCATGGCTCACCCTATGTCCGTTCAGGGCATGCACTGCCAGTTCACACCCCAACCGACTACCTGTGCTGACAACCACCAGACTCCGCCAGTGCTGGTGCTTGCCAAGTTTGAGTCTGCGTACCCGGTAAACCGCCCACTCTGGTGCGTTGAGTGCCTGTTCAAACAAGGTGAGCGTGATCGTGTTCCCGTCTGCTTCCAACAGCGATCGCAAGGTGCGGCGCTTGAAAAGTGACTGGCGTGGGTTCATGGCAAGCGACATAAACTCCATGAACAACGCTTTCGCACTGGCTTCGGGGTCGTCCCGGTGCCGTTGCAGGGTCTCTGCCCGACTGCCTGCTGACACGCCAAAGGGCCAAATGAGGCAGGCTGAACGTTCGTAGGGTTCACCAGCTGTTTCAGAAGCAATGCGTTCGGTGTCAGCGCGTCCCAGTCCCTGTTCTACCAGCGGGAAGCGGGTTATGAGCCCAGGTTGATTGCCACCGTACTCGCGTGCTTTTTTTAGTCGCCCCAGTTCGTCAGCGTTGTACTGAATGAGTGACACGACCAGGCGATCGCCAAAGAGCTGCCGCTTGAACTCCTGTAGCACTTCCCCTTTGAACTTAATGGCGCAGACGTGACCGTTGGCATACTGAGGCACGCCACCGTACTGTGTGTGGTGATCCACAATGCTGTAGTCCCCTTCGACAAAACAGACGTCTGGCTCTGTGGTGCAATCGAGGACTGTAATGCCGTTCTCTGTGTGGCACTCAGCAGCAGACGCACGCGCTACTTGAGCCGTCAGCACACCCGCTGCTTTCAACCGGGGATACAGGTGTTTCTCAGTCTGCGCTTTGACCTTGCGGCTTTCGTTGCCAGTCTGGGCACTGACCACGATCAGGTCTTCCAGCGGGCATGGTCTCAGTTCTGGGTACTGGAGGATCAGGAAAATGTAGGCAGCGGAATCACACCCCAACCCGTTATTAAGCAGGTGGGGAGTACCGGGTGGCACGGTGTCCATGTTTTAATGTTGCTGGTACTGTTGACGCTGACTCCAGGGTTTGTTCTTGACTGATGTCGTCATGTTAAAGAGGGGAACCGTTTGCTGCTTAAGGTTTGCAATGACGGCTCTGTGTTGGTTGACTTGCTCTGACAGCACCTTGATTTGGGTTTCGTAGTCTTGTACTGTCGCTGTTATGGCTTGCAGTCTCATTTTTTGTACCTGCAAATCGCCTGTAAGCACACACTTAAAATAATCGTGCAGCTTCGATTGAGCGTTAGCGCTAATGGTTTCGCCGTTCCCTAGCCGGTAAAGGTAGGTTTCTCGCTCCAGGCATTGCCAACCTGCGGGGGTGTGCTTGAAGTTGAGTGAGCCTTTGATGGCGATTCGATTGACAGTCACCCGGTTGGCGGCTGGCAGACTAACTTTGCAGACAGAAGCGTTGTGCCAAAAGCCTACAGTCACTGTGCCATAGCGACTGTTGTACGCGTGAGTTTGGTTTGGGTTCATGGTTGTGGTAGTTCTTGCTTTGGTTGTTGGTGCTGCGCCAGCCAGAGCGCCTCTTTCAGTTCTCTGACGACACCTTTTTGTTTCTCTGTGCGGTCAATCAGTCGCGCTAACTCAGCCTCTTCTTCGGCCAACTTTTCCCAGAGCAAGGCTGCTTTGACTGCCTGGAAAGCTTCAGGATTGGCTCCGTACCACTCATTCAGGCGTGTGGTCAGTGTTGTGGTGAGCTTGTTGCGTATGGCTTCACTGACCGCTCTGCCGTTGTCTTTGCGGTCAAGATTGCTTTTGTCTCGTTGCCACTCCCAGGTTTGACTGTGGCGTTGGAACTGGAGTAGTCCTTCAACCGTGACGGTGTTGACGATCAGCTTCGGTTCTTGCCACAGGTTGGCAGTGCAGGTCGTGTCACTGTGGAAGTGAATAGAGACAGTGCCGAACGGTGTCTCAAGCGTGACTTGGCTCATGGTCTCGCCTCTATGTATCGACGGAGTTTCTGCATGTCGTTGACCAGTGCTTGCCGCTCGGCTTTGGCGTTGACAAGCTGAGTGATCTGGTTGTCTAAGTCTCTTATTTCCGTTTGAAGCCTGACAACGTAGTGCTCGTCCACTGCTCGGTACACGGCTTCCAGTGCGTCTGGGTTGTCTTTGCACCACAACCCCAGGTAGTGGCTGAGCGTGTTGATCAGTAGGGTACGTTTACCGGGACTGGCGGGTTTGAGCGTGTCGGTGTACTCGCAATAGTTAAAGCGGTGTGGCTGCCACTGCCAGACACCTTCTTTGAGTGCAAAGACAAGATCACCACAGACGGCTCTGCCATTTACCTCAAGCGGTGCGGCGGGTGGCTCGGTGTCGTGGTTTGGAAGCCTGATGAGGCAGCGGGTGTAGGTCTCAAAGCCGACGACAACAGCACCCCCGAATGGTGTTTCGAGGCTGATTCCCTTCATGTGGTAGGTTCCCCATTGAGACGCTGTTGCAATTTGTGCAAAGCGGTGAGCTGTTTTGTTTTGTGGTTAAAGAGCGCTTGCATTTGGTCGGTTAAATGTCTGCTACTTGAAACAACAAGGTCTTGAACGTGTCTATAGGGTCTCCACCCCGTTTCAGTGCCCACTCTGCTTGCAGAAGGCAACCCATGACCTGCACCAACTGTGGTACCGTCCAACGCTGCAATTCTTGCTTCCGGTAATAAAGTTGGTTGGGGTTGCCAAGTCCTGTTGCCTGAGCGATCGCCAGGTCGCTGTGCCGTCGCTCTACTAGCATGGACTTGATCCAGAGCCAGGTACGGCACTGTGTGACCAGGCTTTGCAGCACTCGTGGTGGTCTCAAAGTCTCCTCGTTGCGTTCCAGCAGTTGGTAGACTGTTTCCAGTGCTGCTGCTGTCTCTTGTTCCCGGATTTGACTGGCTAACCGGAGTGCACTGGACGCGGTTGTCTGTACGATCGCCGCGACCTCTGTGGCGGTTATTGGCTCTAGACGGTCAGACTGGTAAAGACTCAGTCGTTCTAAGGCTTGAGACCGTTCCCGTCGTTGGTTGCCTGTAGCGGTGACCAGGAAGTCAAGGGCGTTTCGTTGGAGCTTGACTCCATAGCCCCGCGCGTCTTGAGCGGTTTCCTGGGTGAGTTTGTTTGTGTCCCAGGCAGGTGTCAGGGCAAATTCCTGGAGTGTGGCGTTTTGTTGTAGCCACTTGGTAATCCCCAATGTCCCGTTGGGCTTTAGCTCGCACGTCAGCAGTAACCGTTTCTCTGGTCGCATGTGCTCCAGTGTGTTCTTAAACTCGGCTTGCAGCGGTTTTGCCACCTTCCCGGTTTGCAGTACGGTAGTGTCCTGTAACCAGACCCACCCGCCTGCGGTCAGGGTGTACTGCTGTAGCGCTGCCATGACCGCTTTCAGGTCGCCGTCTGTGGTATGCGGGACTTTCTGACAGCTTTGACCGCCTAGCAACACTTTGACGGCTAGACTCAAGCTGTACTCGTCACTGCCATAGAAGCAATAGATCATGTGTGTCCTCGCAAAAGTGCCCTCCTGCTGGCAGTGGAGGAGTCGTGGGAGGGGAAGGGCGGTTTGAAGGCTTTTAGCTGAACATCGCCTTGAGGCAGTTCAGAGTAAGGCTTTGACGGTGCCGGGGGTCAAATTGGACAAACTCAAACAGCTCTAGTGGCACCGCCCAAACGTTTGTCGGTTGACCACTGTAAGTGTAGTCTGTGCAGCTCTGAGGGCAGAAGAAACCGCTTGGTACGGCTGTTTTTGTCCATTGGTGGAGGCTGTAGTCTACGCGCCAAAGGGTACCCTGATCACTCTGCACGTCTGTCCAGTAATGCGGCTCGATTCTCTCTGCTGTGTCGCGGCAGACTACGACACCAAGCCAGCAAGTATGGACGATCGCGAGGTGTTGGAAGACCGTATGTATAGCTGTCGCCACAGAGCTTAGGACATTGGGATCAAAGAGGGTATGGGGGCGTTGCCCCCAGCCAGGGGTTCCACCCCTGCACCCCGTCCTAACCAGTCTGGCGATAGCTATACGAGCTGTGTTTTACCGTCGCAATCAATATAGTGTTCCTGTAGCGGCTCTAAGTATGTTCGTAGTGCTAACAGGGATCGACCGTTGAGCGTGTCGTTCATGGTGTGGCGCAACCCCTGGCTGTGGCTTTCTGCTTTTACTTTACGTGCGACGCTCAACTTTCACAATGTGAGCCAAGTCGTTGCTTTTTGCGCTTACCGTCCCTTGTTGCTGTGGTAGCTTTTGCTGCTTCAGCGCTAGAGAGACTTCGGTCCACTTGGCTTCAAAACCAGGACGGCAGTATGCGTTGACGACAGCAGGGCAAACAACCCACATGGTTTCGGTACAAACGCCTGTCTCAGTACGTTTCTGTACCCAAACCCGGTAGGCGTAGTCAGAACGCTCGACAGTCAGTCCCTGTGCTGCTGCCAGTGTTTGCAATTGTTCCAGCGCCTCTGCTTGCGAACCTGCGCGGCTCAGTACTTCTGTTTTCCGCATGGCGCGGGGTTTGGGTACACTCGGCTTCCGTGGTTTCTTCGTGCTGCTAATTGTATTTGCTGCTTGCTTCTTCTTTTTGCGACTTGGCTGCGGGAAGTAGAAGACCCGCCTCACCTGGTAAACTGCCCAGTGCTGCCAGTTGTCCACTAACGCCTGAAACTGGGCGATCGCTGCGGTGTTGCCACCCCGGATTAACAAGGTTTGGACGCTGGTCTTGCCGTACAGTTTTTGTGTGGGATTCATACACAAGGCGACAAACTCTAACCAGCACGCTTCGGCTCCCGCTTCGGGTTGCGCCGCAAAACTGGCTTGCATGAGCGCCCGACTGCCAGACTGACCACTAAAACAACAGAAGGTACACGCGCTCCGACGCCACTGGACTTTGAGACGATCAATCACGTACTTGTGGCACTCGGCTTCTTTAATGCCCCACTTCAGTAACAGGAACTCGAAGACTTCCCGAAACTGACTGGTTTGCTGGTCTTGCTCTGCCCGCTTCACTTCGTCGGCACGGAAACCTAGCAAGTAACGAAACTCTACCTCTGTGGGTGTGACGATTAATTGCTCTTTGCCGTAGTTGCGGTCTTTGAGGGCGCGTTGTTCTTCGTCCGCTCGGAAGCCAATCAGCCGCCGACGCGGGTGCTGACCGACCAATAGCTCGACTAGCGTGTCGCACACAAACTGCTTGAACCAATTGGAGCAGAAGCGTCTCCCGTTGGCTTTGAGTGGGACAATACCGGCTTCTATGAGCCGTTGCAGCAGGTTATACCCACCTTTACAGTCTGTGTAGCACTGCGTCCAGTCGTATTGGGGGTCAATACTGTCACTGAGGATCACAATGCCCTCTTTGTTCTTGTACCCACGACGCGCGGACTGAATGTAGCGCACTCCCTGATCTCGCAAAAGGGGAAGAATAAACGTCTCGACCAGGTACCGGGTGCGTGCCCACTCCTTGCCCGTCATACCCGTGATCCAAATAAAGTCTTCCAGAGCGAAGTCCCGTAGACCAGGCTCAAACAACAGCATGAGACCCAAACAGGTGCTGTCCCACCCCAACCCATAGGATAGGAACACGGGTACGCCTTTGCCTTGCAGCGGCAGTAGCGTTTGCCCAAACAGTGGCGATAGGGGTGCCTCAGCCAGTGGCACGACTGGTGCAGCGGGTAGACTCAAATTTAACTTGTATTGCTTCACGTTACCTATGGTTGACAAGCGACCGAGCGCAGTGGCTCTCCCCTGGCAAGTAGCGTGAGCAAGGGAGGGAAGGGGCGAAAAGACCTCTGTGGTCAGTGTTTTTACTGGTTGCGCAATGTCTGAAGTTGGGCATGTTGAACGTGTTGCAACTTGTTTGGTGTTGACAGTTGCTTGTGCCACAATCGAATTTAGAGTCTACGTCGACGGAGTTTATTATGGTCACTCAATTTGGTCTTTCACCAACGTCTACCTTGGCAGACGCCAGAGCGGTTCTACAAAAAGCGATCGAGCAGGAAGAAGACACGCTCAGAGTGTCTCAGGAACGGTTGACTGTTTACCAACAACAACTGGCGTCTTTGGCGGCACTGGTTTCGCTGTCGTCTGAAGGTACAACTGCAACAACTTTTGAGACAACTCCAGATGCAACTAACGGTGCGACAGCGGTTGAAACTAACGGCGCAACGCCAGTCGTCTCTAACGGTGTCACGCCTCCAGTCGAAGCGAAGGCGATTCCCAAACGGACGGGCGGTCAAAGCCCCAAACGGTCGACCAACAAAACGGCTGCTAAGCGTGCGGGCAGTCGTGTGAAAGCTGTGACAGACACCCCCCCTGTAGCAGCTGAGACGCCTGTAACTGAACCCACACCAGTGGCTGCACCTGCACCAACAGTGGCGGCAGAGCCACCCGAACTGCCGAAGCTCCTGAAAGCGTATCGGGGCAAGTCTTTAGACGAAGCGGTGCAAACAGTGCTCTCAGAAGTAAACACCCCTCTGTCAGCTAAAGAGATTGCGCAAACACTCTATGGTAAGAAGCTCCTAGAAGAAAACGTTACTGTGTCGCAACAGTTGACCCGCCTGGTGAGCAACAGCTTAAAGCAAGGAGTTGGGGAGTCGCTGTTTGAGAAAGAAGGCTATCGACCCGTTTTATATCGATTGCTGACTGCTGCACCAGTTGCCGTATAGGCTGTTGGCACCGACAGTGAGGGAGCGGTCTGGAACTGCTCCCTCTGTGGCTCAGACGGTGCTGAGACCGACTACCGTGTCTGTGGTGTTTGCTGTCGTGACTTCAGGCTCCGAGTCGGCTTCAGCCTCCAGCGGTTGGACGCTCTCGGTCTGGTCTGTTTCCAGATAGGCTGTGAGCAATTGCACACTGAGCGGCTTATAGAGCGCTTCGTTGTCGTCTTGACAAGACATGTGAGTCAAGCAGCTTGGGCAACCAACGTGCCCACATTCGCACTCGCTTAAGAGCCTGAGCCCGTTGCGAGCGACTGTTTGTACGTGCCGGAACACATACTCAGCGGCTCCTGTACCGCCGTTGACTGTGTCCAGCAAGACGCTTTCGACGTCTGTGCCAACACCTCTTGTCTGCAAGCTGTCCTTGATGTCCCTGACGGAGTAGCGGTCACCGAGGGGCAACGCGACCATGAGTGGGTGCAAGAACGAGTGCAGCCCAAGCTCAATCGGATCAGCGTCGCCCAGGACTTGTTCAGCGGGCGGCAGCTTGTTGCCATAGCGAGCCTTGAGTGTACGGTTGTGCTGTTTTACCCACTGTTTCAAGTAGGCTTTGAGCGTTTCACCAGTAGTAATGGAAATCGTGGGACACTCAATGGTCTGGGTCATGACGGCCTCTGGCGCAAACAACGCTTCTGTTAGTAAGTCTTGTTTCACTTGCTTGAGCTTCAGCATTTGATTGCATAACTCACAGCGTCTCAGGCGATTGCCGGTCAGGTTAACGTTGCGTTTGTTGCAGTTGACAGTTTCGCAGCTCAGTACCTGAATCGCTTCCCACTCTTGTGATCCCACAACACGTGACTCGACCTTAGACCAGTTGAGTGTCATTGTGAGTGTGCCAAGCTCACCCAACTTGAGCGTTAGCTGGTCGATTTGCCGTAGGACTGTGGTCTCGTCTTCTTCAATGGCTTCCGTGAATCGGTTGACACCTTGAATCGGGTCAAGCTTGACCGTATTGGTTTCGGCTTGAAGACCTTGTGACCGAAACTGGTTGAGTTTGCCAGTACCGTCCTGCACTTTGTAGATTGCACCGGGAAACACTTCCCGCATGGCGTTGTTAATGGACATTGTCTCAAGCACTTGCCCGTTGGCGCTGTTGACGAGTCTAATGGAATTGGGTCGATTGCCACGAATGGGAATCTCACTGTGTGGTCGTCCTTTGGCGTAAAGAAACAACTGGTTTTGACTTTGTAGTAACAGCCCTTGTTTCAATAACTCACCCGCGATCACTTCGCCTGCTTCACTAAAGAAGAGGCTGACTTCTTCGGGTCTAAGCCCACTCTCAGCGGCAGCGGCCAGGAGGTGCTGTGACAGTCTGATTGGATAGTGTGGATCGAGCAGTGCCGCTTCGACTTGACCGTTGATCAACTCTTCGGGGTGCCGGACGTAATAGTAATCGAGCGAGTTGTTGCTGGGCACAAACACACAGAGTCCTGGTACCTGACCGCGTCCAGCACGTCCCCACCGTTGGCGGAGGTCGGAGAGGCTTGGGAACCCCCAAACAATAGAGGCGTCTAGTTCTGGCAGGTCGACTCCTGCTTGTAGACTGGACGTCGAAAACACAAGCCTGACGGTACCGTCTTTGATCCCTTGGATCGTGTCGCGTTTCAGGTCTCTGTTGACCGAACTGTTGAAGAGCTTCACGCAATTAAGCTTTGACTCTTGTCCCAGGCGCCTCAAGCCTTTGCCTACTGTTTCTAAGAGCTTCTTGCTGCCACTGCGGGAGTTGAAGAACACGATACTAACCAGATCGGTTTCGGTTAACAACTGCTCAGACAGGCGTGCGATCGTGCTGGCGGAGTTGGACTGGTGATTGAATACCAGCGTTACACGTCCTGGACTGGGCGCACCGTTTTGAGCGTCGTCAATGACGCGGATCGGCGGACGTGCTAGCGGGTGGTTGCGCTGAGTCAGCGTGTTAGCTAACTCTGCTTGATTGCTCACTGTGGCTGAACAGACAATGTATTGCAGTGCCCACGGATCGCCGTCTACCCTACTGAGACTGAGTCTGAGTCTCATGAGCATGCCCGCTAAATGGGCCCCCATGACTCCGACCTCGTCGTGACCCTCGTCGATCACAATGTACCGCAGGCGACGCAAGAACTCGCGATATTTGCCGTATTGAGAGTCTCGAAGCCTTGTCAGTAAACCGTTGAGACAGTCTGGGTTAATCAGCACAACCTGGGGTTCGTCTCGGAACATGGAGAGGCGTTCCCGCTGCTCCACGCCGCCGTGGATTTTGCCACAGACGAGGCTGTCGTCTCCTGTTTGCCTCATGAGCAACGACATTTTGTCAAACTGGTCGTCCATGAGTTGGTTACTCGGCACGACGATGAGGGTTGTGTAACCGTATTTGAGCGCACCGTCCAGGATTGGTAGCGAGAAGGCGAGTGTTTTACCGCTGTTCGTGTCGGTCGTGAGGACGAGGTCTTCCCCGTCTCCAACCGCACTGTAAGCGGCTACCTGATGGGAAAAGAGTTGCTGAATCCCTTTTGCTGCCAGAGCTTGCTTGAGGGGTGTTGCTAAGCCGTCCGGGATCGGCTCAAACCGCCCCTCTCTGGGTGGTGCCACATGGATATGACGCAGTTGTGACTCCCACTCCTCCGCTAACGCCCTGTAAGGCTCGTAGGTAATCGCTGCAAGGTTGGCGCTAAGGGGAAGTGCTCCCCCCACCTGTGGTGGCAGTAAGTCCCCAGTCTGTATGGCTTCGCGGCAGTTGACAATGTCGATCGTCTCTGATTGGTGATCGAATCTTATGCTGGCAAAGTCGCCCAGCAAGGTCTGCACAACGCCGCGACCATAGGTCGGACTGAAGACGACACCTTGCTTTTTGAGCCATAGCGGTAGGGGTGTTTGGGTGAGCGCAATCGCCTTGATAAGATCACTGTAACTTTCGGTCATGGCAAGCGTGTGGATCAGGCGATCGTAAAGTGCGCCCTGAGCAGCGACAGCGGGGAGAGCTGAGGGCGAGGGGGAGGGGTAATGGAGAAAAAAAGAAAAAAGCAACGACTTCCGCTCACTCCAACCGGGTGTCTCGACACCCCAACCACCACTCTCGACTGCCTCTTAGGTGCCGCTTTTAACATTGACTAGCGCGTCTTCGATCGCCTGCGGTGAAGAGGCGTAGCTTACCTGCTTGCCAGTGCTCAGGTCAAAGTAACTCGCCCAATACTTCAGGTCGCGTGTGACCAGCAGTTTGGTGAGCATGGCTGCTCCGATCGCGGCGGTCATTTGGTTCACGACTGGCATTTGTTCGTTGGTCATTGCCAGTTGAGCACACCCTTGTGCTGCTGTAGGTGTTGGTGCCTGTCGCTGCGACCGCTTCGGTTTGTCGTCCAGCAGGCTAGGGTGCAACAAACCGGGTGCTGGTGTGGCTGTGCAGACATTGTTTAATTGGAAGGCAAACTCCAGGTCTCTTAATGTGTTGGCGCTGCCCAATACCACTTGCCCGGTGTCTAACCCGTTCCCCAGGTCTAACCACCAGGCTCGTGGTGAACGCTGGTAATCGCTTTGTGTCATGGCTTTGCTGATTGACGCTCTGGCGGGAGTATTGTCAACGCACCCGATGAACAGGGTCAGTGCGTTGTAGGTGTGAAAGCTTTGGTTTTCAAAGTAGTCGGGAATCGCCTTAATGGTAAGGCCCCACTTGGCGCTATACCGTAACGCCAGCAGTTGGGCTTTGTTCAACCCAATTTCCGCCGTCGAGAAGTTTTGCCGGGGTATGTTGTCTGGTTCGACGTGATCGGGGTCAATGAGCGTCAGGTTGACCGCTTGCCCTTCGTTGGTAAGCAAGCGTGTGATCCGTGCCAGTGCTTCTATCAGGTGAGACCCATTGCCGCCACACCCGATCTGCACCAGGTCGAGTTGGGCAGAGTCGTCTCGCAAGCGTATGGGTCGTGCTTGGGTCGGATTAGCGGGCACTATGTCTGTCATTTTGACTCCTTAAGGCGGCTGTTTATTAATGCTTCGACGGTCGCTTGGTAGTAGCCTTGGTGCGCTACCAGATCCCGTTTGGGGTATTTGGTGTGCCCTTGCAAGGCTCGGAGCTGTATGCGCACGTCGTCTGGGTAAAGCTTAGACTTGTTGGTACACGACTCGCCTGTGAAAGCACCGCTGCTCCAGGTTTCCCAAATACTGTTGGCTGTTTGTAGACTGGCAGGTGGGTGTTTGTTAGCACCAAAACAAACAAGACCGCTTTGGCTGACGTTCGGGAGGGGCATGTAGAAGGCTGGGGCACCGGGTTGAAAGATCGGTGTCTTGACAGCCCAGACCCACATGCTGTGGTCAAAGAGGAGGAGCACTGCACTGGGTAACGGTACTTTGATCACCTGCTGTCCTTGCTGTGGTGCCGACAGTGTCAGTTGGTAGATTTGCGCTGGTTTGAAGAGTACAGCCCACTCTTTGCCGTTCCCGTGTCCCCAACGGACTAGGTCGGGGGGTAGCCAACCGCTGTCGCTGACGATCGGGAAGAACGCCCGTTTCACGTCTTCCGGGTCGAGAAACTTGGCGGTGTGGACACCGTGCTCACGACTGCAAAACACTAACTGTCCGTCTCTCAGAAAGATCAGCTCAGCTACGGCTGTTTCTAGAGAGTGCGGTGGTGGTCGTAGCACCTCCTGCATGAGGTTCGGTGGCAACAGCATTGGTGGCTCATGCTGTTGCCCCTCGGTTGTGTTTTCGCTCATAGGGTTCGGTACTAGACGTTTCCCTGAGCGCAGCAGGAGGGAAGGGTTGGAAGGTGAGGGGTTACTGCTTCAGGTGCTGTCGCTTTGGGCAGACTGGCAACACACGCTCTGGCTTGGGGTCACGCTGATGCTGATGCCTGAACAAGATTGACGATTGCGCTTTACCCGTAGGCTAATTGCTGATAATGGCGTCTGGTCTCCTGCAATTCCCGCATGTATTGCCCCGAAGCCCACTGCTCACTGTTGATTGTCGTCGTGAAAGGAATTTCAAGCTGTATAACGTCCGGGTCGAACTGAGCGGCATTCCAGAGTGCAACTAACGACCCGATTCGTTCGGGTTTGGTATAGAGCCAGTCGTTCAGGTTATTAAATTCTTGTAACCAATTTTCGGCTTCTTTGTACGCTTCGGTCAGCCTGTCTATGGACTCACGACTCCACTCGAAAGTCTCGGGTTCCATGTAGTGACTGTCGAACCAGAGGTTGTCTGTGGAGTGCTCAATGATTTCAAAGGCTTTGTGTAACCCTTTGAGCGGGCTTTCGACCGTCAGACACAGCGTCTTCAGTCGCGCGACGGTCACTTTTTCCAGTGGTGCTGGAGTGTCAATGCCACTGTCTTGTAACTTGTATTGGTCTAAGACTGACTGCCAGCCGGCATAGCCAGTCAGTCCGGCATAGCACTGGACAAGGCAGTCTATTTCTTCCCATTCGATTTCACTCCACTCCGGCACCAGTGGGTAGACGCAATACCCGTCTTGAAAGTCCTCGTTCTCGATTTCGCACGGGAACCGGTGCTGATCTAGTAGATCAAAAAACTCCAGCTCGCGCGGCGTATGCGCTTCCAGGTTAAGTAACCGCGTGTCAGCGTCACTTTTGTCCCATTGGCAGGGAAAATAGTCCTGGTAAAGCTCCAACAGCGCGAGGCGCGTTTGCAGGTGCCTGAAGAACCAGTCGGGTAACTCTTTACTGCTGCCCTCTCGTGACTGGGTCAGCCACAACAAGCGTTCATAGTGTTCGTCTGTCCCTGCTGTCAGTCTTTCCAGTCCGTGGATCACGCACTCAGGACGGGTTGGGCTTTGGGGACACCTAAAGGGGGACATAGTGACTACTCCGACTGGGCAATGCTCTCAGCTTTTTGAGTACCTCTTGAGCGGTTTCCTGTGTCTGCTTGCCGTTTTGCAACGCCTTGGTGAAGACGTCTTTTTGAAGGAGCAGCTTGCCTATGTCCAGGCTACCGAAGGTGTACTCCAGGTACAGTTGGTAGTACAGTTGCGTTGCAGGGTTTAAGCGCTCCGGTGTTGCCTGGAGTGCTGCGACCACCAGCAAGAGTTGACTGGTTTTGCTGGTGGTCGCGGCGGCAGGACTGGCTGTGTTGGGTTTTGGCTCAGCCATTCTGACCTGGTTGCTTGGTGAGTGTAATGGTGCCCGTTTCTGCGTCTCTTTCAATGAGCGCAGTGGCGGCTGCACTAATGCCGAGCCCTCCTAATACACTGCGTAGTAAATCGTCGTCCTGTGCGACTTCAGTCGGTACGTCAATCGTTTCTGTCCCTGTCGGCGAAGCGATCGTTACGGTCATGAAAGCAGGTACGTGCTCTTCAAGCACAAGCGTGTTATCGGCTTCAGTGGTTGTGCCTGCCGCGTCTGTGGTTTGCTTAGTCATGCTGTTTGTTGGCTCCTTTGAAGCTCAGTTTGAATTGGGTGGCGATACCACTTGTTGGAGTACGCCTAGTGGCACCGGCTGTAATGTGCTGCGGTCGCACTTCTTTATCTTTTTTGCTGCTGGCAACAGGACGTTTTGACGCTAGCGCCGCCGCTGTTGCCTCGGCGTCAGTCTTGCGTTTGGGCAAGGTGACCGTACGGTACCGCTCAATCAACTCCAGTACTGGTGCTGGCAACTTCAAGTCACCTTCCTGCAACGGTGCCATGAACTCAGGCAATATGCTCTTTCCTGTCCCGTTTTTACTGTGGACACTGACGATCACTTGTCTTCCGGCTGCTCCTTCGGCGAGCGGTAAGAAGCTCAGGCTGAGCGTCAGCGTTGACTGGTGATAGTCGAACGGGTCAACGGGTGGTGTCGGGGCTGCTGTTGGTGTTTGAGCCTCAGCGGTGTCACTGTCTGCTGCTGCACCTGCTACAGACTCTGGTGTATCTACAGTCGCCTCTACTGTTTCCTCTACTGCTGCCTCTGTTTCGACTGTTGGGGCAGTTGTGGTGTTAGCGGACGGCTTTACTTTGGGAGTCGCTTCGGGAGCCACTTCGGTGGGTGTTTTAGTCTTCCTGCCTGTCGCCTTTGTTGCCGTCTGAGAACTACGTCTACGCTTTTCCCTTAGTGGTGGGTCAGTGTCTGTCATAAGTGGTGCACGTGAGCTTGCACCCTGTTAGCAGAGCGAGAAGGGTAGGGAGGTGGCAGGGAAGTGGGTGCCTGGTTCAGCTTCGACCGTTTTGTGGCTCCACTGCGGGACGCGTGTACCAGGTTGCCAGAGACACCAGGAAGGGACTGTACGGCAACGTCGCTTGTTGTCCTTCAGCCAGGTTCAGGAGTGCCAAATGCACCTTCTCGTGCAGACTGGGTTCTTGCATGGCTGCGTTACTGCCCCACCGTTGTCCCCGTGCTGCTCTGGTCAGGAAAGTAGCTGAGTCGGTACTGGTTGCGCCCGCTGTAAATAATCGGTGCGCCAGGGGTGGTTCACCTACACCAAAGAGGTGGATCGGCAGTCCCGGTGCAACGTTACGCACAGTTTGTACCAGGGCTAACAGCAGGTCTTCGTCTGACAGTCTTGGTACCAGTCCACCAATGGCAATGCCGTCGAATTGCTTGCCGTTGAAGTTCATTTGGGCATAGGTCTGAGCGGTCTGGTGAGCTTGTTCCAGGTCATAGAAAGGCAGTGAGGCAAAGAGTCTCAAGTCTTGTCGCTTTCTGTGACGGAGTGCCCATGCTGCATTTTTGAGCGTTACGGCTAAGCGCTTCGTGGCTTCTGGTGTCGGGCAGCCGGGCGGTATGGGTATGTCGAGCGTAAACCCGACTTCGGCTAGCTGTTCTTGTGACTTTAATACTTGTTTGGGGTGCAACTGATCGCACCCAGCATGCTCACACTGAGACGGTGGCAGGTTAATTTGACCGAGTCCTTGAGCGTCGGTTGACCAGCTAGCTTGCTCGACTGATAGCAAGGCGTAGGCACCACCGTCTAACCACAGGCTTTGGGCAAACGGCGCTTCCAGGTACTCAATGTAGCGTTGGGAGACCATGACGCCAGGTGCGATCGCTGGCAACAGGTACGGTAGGACAAGCTGATCCAGGACAAACCGACCCAGCGCGATTGTCGGGAGGTAGAGCGGTAGCGGTACCACTCCTTTGCGGGTGACCAGCTCTGTGGGTGTGACTGGCTCTGTGGGGGTAGTCAAGGCGCTTTCTCGTAAAAGACACCTTTTGGCGGGAGCAGGAAGAAGGGTGAGGGTGGGAAGTGGTTAGCGGAAGTCGGTTAGCGCTGCCTTCTGTTTTCGTAATAAGCGCATGGCTTTAGATTCGATTTGGCGTACGCATTCGCGGGAGAGGTCAAGCCGCTCGCCTACTTTTGCCAGGGTGAGGTGTTGTCCGTCTTCTAGTCCGTAACGGAGCTGAATGACTCGGCGTTCACGTGGTTCGAGTGTGTCCAGGAGCTTTTGGAGTGCTTCTGCCAGGAGGGACTGTTCGGTCTGCTGCTCCACCGTTTTAGTTTATTCGTCACCGATCAAGTCTGCAAGCTCAGTGCCGTCGTCTTGGTCTCCTACCCTATAGTTCAGTGACTTAATCGGTTGTTGGTACTCGCGGAGTGCCTGTATTGTTGTAACCGTGCACTCACACGCTGCGGCAATTTCCCCTTCTGTGGGTGCACGGTGCAGTGCTTCCCGCAGTGCCTTGGTCGCTTTGTTGACCCTGTTCTGCTTCTTGGTAATGTGCAAAGGCAGCCGCACGGCACGTTTCTGCTCAGCGATCGCGCGGGTGATCGCCTGTCGAATCCACCAGTACGCATAAGTGGAGAATTTATACCCTTTGTCGGGGTCAAACTTCTCCACGGCTCTCATAAGCCCAAACGTGCCTTCCTGTACCCGTTCTTCGATTGGCACCTGTGGGTGGGTATATTTCTTCGCCACCGTCACCACTAACCGCAAGTTGCACTCCACCATACGCTGAGCGGCACGTCTACCGGCTGTGCGCAAGTGTTGTGCTGCGTCGGCAGTATAACCAGCAGTAGCAAGGATTGCCGCTTCTGTGGGCTCTGTCACGCTACTCTGCTGTAGCGTTGTCTGTGCTCCGTCGAACGCGTCCAGGAAGTCCATGTACTGCCGCGCCAACTTTGCTGTGGTCAGTTCCTTCTCTTTTAGCAGCGGGTACTTGCCCATAGCTTGAAGGAAGCCATGGAACCCGTCGTGTTCTCCGTCCAAAAAGGAGGTAAACAACGCTTGCTTGGTCAACTGGGGCGGCTCGTCCCAGTCTGTGGACGCATGGTTGAGGCTTGCGTCCAGGTCTAAGTCTTGATCGAGAGTCTCGGCTTCTGTAAGTAAAGACGTTCTGTTTAAGGTCGTGAGCATGGCTTTGTGTGGGTGGTGCTAGGGGGTGATCAAGTCAACGGTTCCAGTTGGTTTGAGCTTTGATCCACAGTCGCCTCAAAGTTTTTATGCTCTGTTGGCCTTTGTCAGCCGAGCATGGTTCACTCAAAGCGATTAACTGCGGGGCTACGGCTCTGGCATAGCCGACTAATTTATGGCGAGTCTTCACGCCAAACCCTTGCAGGTTACTGAGCGCCTGTGGTTCTGCCTGACTGAGTTGTTGGGCGCTGTGTATGCCAATCCGTATGAGCTGTTTGGCTTTAGCAGGCGTTACGCCCGGCACTGAGAGCAGCGTGCGTTCGTCTGGGTTGAAGCCATGCGTCACCATTGGCAATAGAGCTTCGAGTCGTGCAGGCGTGTCTGCGTGAGCGGGAAGTTCAATGACGGTACAAAGTTCCAGTAGCGCTTCCAGCAGCCGTTGGGCACACACGATCGCCTTCAGCACGTCCTGTGGGTAACCCGCTGACATGGTTTCACCAGTCTCAACAACGTCACCACAGACAGTCCAGGTGTGCACCACACAGGCTGTGTACACCACTTTCAAAAGCACTGCCTGTAGTAACTGGAGGTGCGTTTCCAATGCTTCTGGTGACTGCATAAGGCTTGTAGTCAGTCCCATTAGGCATACTTCACTTTGGGTCACTTGCTCTTGTTTGACGGGTAATAGTGGCGCAAAGTCAGGGCAGCTACACACGATCAGTAACAGGTCAAACAAGTAGAGGGGTTCCACCTGCAAACACCGTTGGAAGTGACTGGCTGTGCTGGGTTGCAGGTAGTGCCGTACTGCCAATTCGCTCAGACTGGTGGTGGTGAACTTACCGTCTGTGCAGACGAGCATGCCTGACGCTTGCATGTCTGAGAGCAGTTGCGGTACGTCGGGTAAGAGTCCCTGTTGTGCGGCTAGTGTGCGTTCTAGAAACCGCTGGAGTTGCACACTCGTCCGTGCGTATTGTCCATTGATTGCTGTCAGGACGCGTTCAGTCACCAATGCTCGATCAACTAACGCTGAACGTATGGGCACGAGTAGGCTTTGGTGGACACCTTGCCAGTGGTTCACTTCCCTTTCATGGACGAGGAGCGTGACGGTACCCCGTTCGTCGTAACCGGGGCGTCCGGCTCTGCCTGCCATTTGAATCAATTCCCGACTGGGCATGGGCACAAAGTCGCCGCTGCCGTCTGGTCGTTGCGTGTCGTAAATGAGCACTTCCCGCGCGGGCAGGTTCACACCCATTGCCAGTGTGGTGGTGGCACACAGCACTAAGGCTTTGCCGTCCTGGAACGCCGCCTCCGCTTCGGCCCGTGCGTTAGGGTCAAGTCCTGCATGGTGGCAGAGCGCCGGAATACCCTTGGCGAGTAACACCTGTCCTAACAGTTCGGTGCGTTGGCGAGACTGACAGAAGACCAGACATTGGTGCTGGCGCTCGACGGCATTGAGCACATACTGGACAGCGCGGTTTTGCTTTTCAGCCCCGGTCCAGAAGCGGATCTGCTGCCAGTCCAGCGGTACTGCTCGGTGGGTGGTACGGACGAACGCGGCTCCCAACCAGGTTCTGAGGTCACGTTCGTCTCCTAAGGTCGCGGTAATGCCAATGACTCGTAATAACGGGTTGAGTAACTGCAACTGCAAGATTGCCCCTTCCAAGCGGGCACCGCGCCACCCGTCGTTGATCAGGTCGATTTCGTCCACGACCAAAAGCGACAATTGCCTGATCCAGTCCATGTACGCCTGTGGTTGTCTTAATAAGGACTCCAGGCTTTCAGGTGTTGTGACCAGTAGCTGCACGTCCGCGATCGCGTCAGCTTTGATTGCATGGTCACTGTCGAGAATGCCGACATTGTCTGTCCCAAAGCGGTAGCACCAGTCAGTGTACTGATTCTGGGTCAATGCCTTAATCGGTGCCACGTAAACGGCTTTGCGTCTTTGCTGTAGGACGTACCCGATTGCTTGCTCTGATAGCCACGTCTTGCCGCTGCCAGTGGGCATTTCTAGTAGCCAGGACTGACCACTCTCTAGAAAACCAGCGTCGATTATGAGCGCTTGTCCTGGTAGTAGGGCGCGGGTGCTGTTTGACTCGATCAGTGGGGTTTGGGGCATTGTTTGGGAACATGAGGTTTGACCTTGAGACAAGCGGTGGTCTCAGGGCGAGAAAAGGCTTCCCACCCTGAGACGGCGACTGGGCTACCCTGCGGGCGCGAGGACGAAGAATAGCGTTTCCCGTTCTGAGTCTCGAATGTACGCCGCTTCGGTGGAGCCACTGAAGCTAAGCCGTGCCTGGTTGCTTTGAAGCGCCTGGAGGCACTCCAGTAAGAAGTCTGGGCTGAACTTAATCGTCATGGGTGCACCCTGAACTTGGGCGCTAAGGGTGTCTGTGCCGTTATCACTGCCTGCACCCTCTGACGTCAACGTCACTTCATTACTGCCCACGTTGAGTGTGACGGCTGCTGTTTTGTTGGTAATCACCGCTTGTCTTTGTAAAGCGGCAATCATTTGGTGACGATCAACGCTGATCTCTACTGGCAACGGGTCAGGCGGCATAAACCCGCTGCCGTTCATAGCCTCGACCTTGTCTGTCCGACAGGTCACAATGGTGGTGACCCCGGTTGGGGTTTCGGTCACCAATTTCTGTTTTGACGTTGGCGTTAAGACAAACCGGACAACCACGTCTTCAGTAGAGACGGTGTCCAGTTCAACCTCGCAACGTTGATCGCCTAACAGACCCACAAGCCGCCGCAATGATTCCCCTGCAACGGACGCAGTGCGGTCGGGCAGTTCCAGGTCAGTGCCGTCTGGAACGTCATGGTAAAAGACCAGCAGCGCCTCTTTCTTCGTGGACGTGAGCGTCACACCCGCCTTGAGTGGCGCGTCCTCTGTTGCCTGGGTGTCCGCCCAGAAAAGCATGTGCACACAGCGGAAGTCTTCTGCACCCGCGCACAGAATGGCTCCCTTTAGCCCCCACTGAAAGTCTATTAAGGTAAACCGTTGCGGCGCTTCTGGCACTGGAATCGCTGGGCAGTCGTCTGCCAGTCGCGTTGTCACCTCGAACGGTCCGGCAGTCCGACTGACAATTGACAGGGTCTTGCCGACAGTCCAGCTAAGCGTGACTGGTCCACTGGGGAAGTTCCGCAGAAGATTGAGCAGCTTGCTAGCTGCCACTGTCCAGTCACCTGAACCTTCCACGTTTGCGGCTATGGTCACTTCCATACCCACAATCAGGTTGAACCCGCTGAGTGTCAGCGTTTGACCTGCCTGGTTTGTGGTCAGCCGCAAACGGTCCAGGAGTGCTGCATGTCCTTGAGTCTGAGGAATACTGGCGCTGACGGTTTCAATCGCTTTGGTGAGCGCGTCTTGTTGCACCGTGACCAACACCTGCTCACTGTAGGCTGTAGTACCGTCATTTGCAGCACTGTCGGCTGCACTTGTAGGACTGTCAGTCGCAATGTCGGGAATGAGCGCTGCTGGTTGCTGGGCAGACGTGGTGCCAGTAGTTTTTTTCGCTCTTGTTCCTGTTCCTGTTGCTTTGGTTGCGGCTTTTTTGGTGTTTGTTGTTTTTGCGGTCGTCATGGCGTCTAAGGCTAAAGAATTGTCCTTAGCGCTGCGGAGAGGGAGGCAGGAAGGGAGGGCGTCTCATCAGGGTGTTGTCCTGCTAACAACTACCTTTGGCTAGCGCCTCTGTGTCGCTGGAGGCAAACAAGGCTTTCTTGGCTGTCCATTGCAGTGGTTGCGCCATGCTCTGCCGTGGTATTGGGTCACGGGGCTGGACGTTGTCAGACCATGACAAATCCTGATGTCTTTTGGGAGAACAATGGTACATTTGAACTGAATGTCCGCACTAGTTGCTGTCTATGAATGAGCTTTGGATCAGCTTATCTACTTACGGTGGCGTCACTACACGCGCAGCGGTTGCTGTATTGTGGGCAGCTGGTGTGCGTCAGGTTGAGTTAGCGATCGGGGTTAAACCCAGCCCAGACACTGTTGAAGTGCTGCAGTATTACCAACGGCAGGGGATGCAGTATCGTGCCCATCATGCCTTCGTTTGGGAAGAGCAACGCTCGTTTAACCTGGCTCACAGCTTCGATCACCAGTACTTTGACCGCTTGACCGCTTGACCGCTTGGCTGCTAAGTATGAGTATTACTGCTTATTCTGTACATGCAGGCAGCGAGGCTCTAGGGGCTACTCCTGAAGCAACCTATGCTCGTTTTCTGGATCACGTCGGACGACTGGGAGAACTATGTCGTGCTCGCGGCATCCGACTTGGTGTGGAGACGATGTACCCTGCTGGAGCGGAGAGCAGCAACCAGTACTTGCTGCAAAATGCCGTCCAAGTTGAGCGGTTTCTCCAAGCGATGCCAGACATTGATCTGGTCCTTGATCTGGCGTATCTGAACCTCTGGAAAACGGAAACTACTTTGGAGAAGCTCCACTTACTTAGGCTTGCAGGTGATGCTCCCGTTGCTGGCGCTGCTACGCCTCGGCTGCTCGAAATCCACCTCTCTGACAATGACGGCTGCCGGGATAGCCATACGACAATCACCGATCACACCTGGTGGGTGCCTTATGTCGCCATGTTTCCGCCTCATGTCCCACTGATCTTGGAAAGCCGGATGAATCATCAGAGCGTGGAGCAGGTGCGGCAACAAATAGCAATGACTCAGTCCCGCCTGCACATGGGAGTAAGCCGATGACCATAGCAAGTGAATGCACCGACTCATGACGCAGAGCGTACAGGAGCGGCTTCTTTATCCCAGAGATGAGATAAAGTCATCGGCATTCTCGATTTGCCTCCAGAACTTTTGCTGGCAGACAACTGACGACCATTTCTGTACGCCAGCTTTTGCTTGTATGCCCAGTAACGAGCGGCAATGTTAGAAGAAGCACTCAGGTCGCAGTTATAACGCTTCCCGCTCTGGAACGTTGCCAGAGCATAGTTAGCCTTGCTCCTGGTCAGTTTTCCTGAGCCGTCATACGCCCAGGAGGAAGTGCCTCTGGGATAGACCAGTGCTACCTTCCCACCCACTTCCACAAACTTGTTTTCCGTTAGCTGCACCAACAGGCGATGCAACCAACCATGAAAGCGTTGTTTGAGCGTGGAGCGCTTACGACCACCTTTGGGTTTCCAGCCTTGCAGAGCCTCGAACACAATCACATGAGCGCCATGCTCCATAGCAAACCGCACAAGCTCTTTCGAGAGGTGCTGCGCCATGTTGTGATTCAGTCCTGCCGCACGCCGATACAGACCCTTACAGAAACCCTTAGAGAGTTTCTTAGTGAGCTTCGCTTTAGCTCTGATTTGTCCTAAAACCTTGTCACGGCGGTCTATGTCAGTCCCTCGGTGCAAAAAACGCCGAGCGATTACAGTGCCGCCGCTACTGACAATGGTGGCGGTCGCGGTCGTATTGATCCCCACATCAACAGCACAAACCAAATCGCCTGACAGCTTTTTGGGGTGCAACTTGAAAGGCACAGACAAATGAGCTTTACCATCCCTGACAATCAAGTAAGGTGAAAGACCTTTGCTATGTTCAAGCAAATGACGCTGCCGTAGACTAGCAATGGGCACCTTGACCCACACCCAGTCCGAACCATTCCAAACCTTAATCTCAGCCGTGCCAAACTCATCGTGAAACTTGATGCACTGCCCCCGATACAAAGCTGGATAGCAGCCTGCTTCCGGGTTGAAACGCGGTGGCTTGGACTCACGATGCTGGCGGTCTCCTGACTGCCAGGTACGATAGCGAGTCAGGAAGGAGGAGACTTGACCGCAGACAAAGGCAATGGCAGCACGTCGCAAATAGCTCGGAAACTTATAGAAACGTTTGCCAAAGTAGCTGTGTTTGGGGTGGGGATTTTTGCTGGTTTGATGGATGAGTTTTTCCACTGCCACGCACTGACTGTCAGCCTCACTGATTGCCGCCCAGTGTCCCATGACCACATAGCTGAGCGCTTTGCAGTAAGCCCGATACTCTTTTACCGTCAGATCCAAAAAAGCTTTTGCCTGCAAATCCGGGTTAAGAGTCCATTTGTCTGTGCGTACAATAGTATTACCCATACATCAATTATATTATCGTGTCTAGCAAACATACAAAGCTGAAAACCAAAAACCACAGTGCTTACAGAATCTTTTATCATGTCGTGTTGTCAGTCAAGTACAGACACAAAGCCATCACAAAAGAAATGCTGTCGCGGTTAGAGGAGATCTTCAAAGACCTGCTGCTGAAATGGGAGTGCGAATTGACTGAGTTCGGTGGGGAAGCCGACCATGTTCATCTTCTGATTGATGCTCATCCCATGATCCAGCCTGCCAACCTGGTGAAAAACTTGAAGTCTGTTTCTTCCCGTAAAATCAGGCAAGAGTATGCTGAACACTTGAAGCCCTACTTCTGGAAGCCCTACTTCTGGAACCGCGCCTATAGCTGTATTAGCGTTGGCGGCAGAGCTAATATTGAAACCCTTTTGCAGTACATAGAAGACCAGGACGCGCCGACAGTCTAGCCGTGACGCTAACTGGCGCTTGATGCTTCGCATACAAACGCAGGAGGCGCGTCACGATTGCTCAAATTTTCCAGGTGGCTTTGCATCCGACCCCGCTTGCTCGGCATCTGAGACGGCAGCGCTACCCGCAGGCGTCATCGGCTCACTCTCTGCCACCTTCGCTGTTTCATCGTAGAAGCGCCCCAAGTCTTCTGCTTCTGTTCCCGGTAACAAAAACTCGACAACGATATAAGGCGGATGGTCTTCCTGCCAAAGCACATAGCTGCGGCGCAAATCTCGCTGCTCGTACAGGCGAGGTACATCGACCACCAGAAACCAATCGGGGCGCTTGTACCAAAGCGGATGACGCACTGTGTAGTAAAGGTTAAGGTCAGAGGCCGTGAAGCAATTGTCCCGACTATAGCCCCTTAAACTAAGCGTCCGGCTCAGGAGTTGCGGTTGGAGGTTATGAAATTCATCAGGCAAACCAGACTCCAAGGAGTCTTCGCTGGGCAAATCGTACATGGTTGGCAACACGTCCTTCGGCGATCGCGGTGGATCATGTTGCTCGATCTGGATGGCACTGCCTGCAGCCAGTAACGTGCGAGTTGTCAGAGCCATAAGCGTCTCAGCGCAATGATTTCTTAACTCCAATCTTATCGCCTGTTCTTCGCCCCGGTTTCGATCGTATCCGTACAGAGGGTGAAGGGTCAGAGGTAGGCAACGCAAGGAAACTCTGATAGCCTCAAGCCTATGGAAAAGCAACCGCCCAAATGTCTTGCCGAGCTTGCTGCTGCTGACTGGGAAAATACCCCAGAGAGCGTCAAGCGGTTGGTTGGGCAATTGCTGGAGCGGATTGTGGCTTTAGAAGAGCGACAACAGTCCCTAGAAGAGCAGTTGCAGCGAAACTCGAAGAATTCGTCTCAACCCCCATCACAAGATGAGCCACAAGGGTTTAAGCCTAAGCCGCAAGAACAAAGCAAGAAGCGTCGGGGCGCTCAAGCAGGTCATCAAGGTCACCAGCAGAAGCTATATCCCCCGGAAAACTGTGCCGACATTACAGAGCATTACCCTAGCCATGGTTGTGGTTGTGGGGAGTCGTTGAGTGGTTTTGATAGCGAGCCACAGCGATATCAAATCATTGAGATTCCACCTCTGTGCCCAATCGTTGTCGAACATCGGTTTCATGCCTTGGCTTGTCCCATCTGTGGGGTCAGGACTCGTGCGTATGATGCAGTCGTGGTGGATGGCAGTCGGTATGGTGACCGCTTATGCGCCTTGGTGGGGCTATTGAGTGGCGAGTACCGCCAGAGCCATCGCATGGTGGTGCGCCTGCTCACGGAAATCTTTGAGGTGGAGCTCTCTGTGGGGAGTGGCGGACGGTTGCGCCAAACCATCAGCGAGGCTGTAGCGGTGCCTGTTGCCGAAGCCCATGCGTATGTGCAGCAGCAAGGACAAGTGCGTGTCGATGAAACGAGTTTCCAGCAAGGGAACGCTGACGGAGCGAATCCAAAAGGGACTACAGGCTGGTTGTGGGTCGTCGTGACCCCCTTGGTGTGTTACTTCCAGGTGCTCTTGAGTCGCTCTGGTGCCGCCGCCCAAACGATATTGGGGCGTGCCTTTTCGGGCTATGTGAACAGCGACCGTTACAGTGCCTACACCTGGTTAGCCCTGAAGCAACGGCAAGTATGTTGGGCACATTTGAAGCGTGACTTCACGAAAATTGCCGAGCGTCGTGGAGTGAGTCGGGAAGTGGGAGAAGCACTGCTCAAGCAACAGGAGCAATTGTTTGAGTTATGGCAGCGGGTGCGCGATGGCACCTTAGAACGGATGCAATTTCACCTGGCGGTTGAACCCATTCGCCAAGCCATCCATCAGTTACTCACCGAAGTTGCCGCTTATGCCATTGCAGAGGGTGAGCAAACACCGTGGGCGAAAACTGTGCGGACTTGTCAGCCATTACTCAAGGTTGAGTCTGCGCTCTGGTTATTCGTCACCGTGGAAGGCATCGAACCCACCAATCACGCAGCAGAGCAAGCCATCCGTCCAGCCGTGTTATGGTGAAAATGCAGCTATGGTGCTCAAAGTGCCGAGGGCAGTCTGTTTGTCGGACGCATGATGACCGTGGTGTCTTCTTTAAGACGGCAACAGCGTCAGGTCTTGGACTATCTGAGCGAGGCTTGTCGGGCTAAACGCCAAGGCTTACCGCCTCCCTCTTTGCTACCCATCTCCGCTCCTGCTAATTCTTTACCTGTTCCCTAACCCCCTGTACAGATACGTTTCGATCTTGGGCAAATCTGTAGTCAGTACCGGCTTTTGTGGCTAAGCGCTTCTTTGACCACCCTGTTTGAGCCAAAGAAATTTGCTGTAACGGTGAACTTGACATCAAAAGTTTTTGCGAAGGTTGGCAAAACTTTTAGTCACAGCTGACTTCTCTACCGCTTGTTGTGACGCACTACGGCAGCCAGTGTTGACGGTCTATGGTATGGCTGGGCAAGCGTTGCTGTCCCGCACTGGCAGCCATGCTGTCAAGGGTAGGAGCAGCAGGAGTAGAGGCAGGAGTGGGCACGACACTCAGGTGTGCGGCGTTCAACGGCATGAGTTGAATGCGTCGTTGTGGTTTCGCTTTACACTCAGCCTGACGGAGCGTTGGTGCCACCTTTTGTGGCGTCCTCGACGGAACCGCTGCTTGCTGTCCAAAGGCTTGGGCATGCGCTGTGACCCATGCCAACACGCACTGAGCGCTCTCACCCGTGAGCACCAGCGTTTCTGCGTTGCCAAAGCGTAGCTCCAGGGAGTCATTTGCTCCCAACACAAACCGGCGTACCGTGTCGAGGTTCACAAACTCGGTGCCGTTCAGTGTCTCTACTCGGACAATGCTGCTCACAAGCTGTCTCCAGGGACTATAGCGGCTATTTTAGTGCAGTTGTCCTACTGTGCAACAAGGACTTTGGACAGACTTTGGACAGCCCTCAACGCACTGCAACGCGTCCGTGATCAGCCTTCTGCTTCTGTGGGTTCCAGTCGGTACAAGCTCTGCCATACAGCCTGTAAGCACTCGGTCGTCGGTAAGTCCCACGCCAACTGGTTGAGATCAGCACACGCATTGAGGTGCAACCACGAGCACTGCGAGCACAGCTTGTCCAGTACGCCTTCTAGTTGGTACTGACTCACCCAGAACACGAGACCAGGGCTGTTCGGGGTGTACAGCAACTCCTTCAGGTCAATCAGTTGCGTTTTACCGTGCCGCTGTTGGGTGTACTCCAGACAGGCATACAGCAGCGCTTCTGGGCTCAATTCTTTGAGTCCAATGCGCTTCCTCAACCCGTCTTTATGGCTGCCTTTGGTGGCGTCACCACATAACAGGGTCAGGTCTGTGAATAACGCTGTCAGTTGGTCTTCCAGGTGTCCCTCGTGACTGTCCAAATACAACTTGTAGAGGCACTTCAGGTCTGCTGCCAACGTTGACTCAGCGATCGTGTCCCCAACGTTGTGCACGTACTCGACGTACTGCTGCAAGGCAGACTCAGGCTCAAACTCGGTCAGGTAGAACTGGTTGAAGAACCACTGCCATGTCTTGAGGTAACACGGCTCTCGTAATAGCTGCCAGTGCAATAACCACTGACTCTGTGGGTCTTCCAGGTACGGGTCAGCCCCGTCGTCAAACAGTAACGCACGGGCGAAGTCGGACACCTTGTAGTACTGGTTCTGTCCTTGCGGTTCGAGGAGCTTGAACGCGATCGCCCAGTGCTTCACCGCTTTGAGCATGGTTGGTGTGAGTCCCCACAGACCGGGTTGTGGTTGACACCAAAAGTGTGGGTCTCGGACAGCCGACGTGACGGCACGCTTGAGCCAATGCTTCTTGGGCAATAGCCCTTCATGACCACCGTAGCGGGCTTTAGGAACTTGCTTGAACAGGTAGAACTGTTGCATTATGCGTCTGGGAGTGTTTCGTCTGTTGTTGCCGAACGCTCCCACTGGACTTCGACGTGCCGTATACCACGTCCAACGACAGGCAGCTCTACGTTGTGCTGGTTTGTGTTTGCTTCTGTGCCGTTCACGCCGATCGCACGTTCCAGGTAAGCGATCGCCAGTGCCAGGTGTTCCGTACCGCAAGCGTATTGCATGAGTTTTGGGTAGCGCAGTGCCGTACCACTGCCAACGATTAGTCGTAAGGCGTCAGTTGGTGACAGTGCGTCCGCGATTTCGTGTAGCTGAGCCAGGTGTTGTGCGACCAACGCCTGTGGTAGCAGTGCTTCTGGGTTGTTTGGTTCTGGCATGTGGTGTCTCCGTTTGTGGTTTTGGTTTGGGTTCTGTAGTTGACGCTTTGTCTACCCAATATAGTCGAGCAGAAACGCCGTACTAGGTAGCCAGTTCTCAACGCACCTTTTCCCGTAATGCTGTCTGAGTTCAGCCTGTGCGTGTGGACTGAGCCCAAGCTGCTGACTGAGTGCGTCGATTACGTCAGCTTTAGGCGCGTGTGTAATTGTCCCGTTTTCGATTTTGGACAAGTAGCTGTCGTCAACACCCGCGCTTGTGGCTAAGCGTTTCTGGGTCAACCCTTTAGCTTGGCGTGCTTGGCGTATGAGTTGACCGGCTGCTTGGAAGTTCATGTTTTTTGCCTCCTTTGTGGCGCGTTTTGTAAAATTACGCTTAAATGTCCAAACGCCTGCTCCTCTTTGGTTGTTCTGTTCTGTTGGCAGGCGTTTCTTCCTTTTGTCAAAACAACTGCCCCGGCTCAAACAGAGTCAGGGTAGTCGTTGGTCTAAGCACGTGTTGTTACCGTGCGCGGTCGGGGCTGTGGTCTCAAGTCAGGCGCTTCAATTGGTGTAACGTTACGACTGAGTAACGCTTCCAGGAACGCTTCGCAGTCCCAACCGGGTGTGCCGATTGTGAACTCGCCTGTACGTCGCCACCCATAGTAAGGACAGTGAGGGTTAGGACACGGTAGGTCACACCGTTCATACTCGTGTCCATGCGCGTTAGGTGAGTCAGCGAGTGCGCCGCCGTGGGGCCGCTGACGTATCAGTTGTTCGTCTCGCTGAAACTCTTTGCCGATCTCGTAGCCGTTGCCTGCGAGGTTCATGGTCGTGCAAGCTAAAGAACAACCTGGTGCCACGTCAGAGGGAGGGGAGGCACCGGAGCGTTGGGGAGACGACGCGTTACTCTACTACTGCCCCTCCAAGGTCTCTGCCAGCGCGATCGCCTGGTCGTAGTAGCGCAGTGCTGTCTCTCGGTCTGGGGTCTCCAACTTGCGTTTGAACACCCGACAGCTATGGAAACAGCCCCAACTGGTGGCGTCGGTCTCGCCTAAGCGGGTATCGAGTGGGCAAACGTGCCCTTTCTGTCGTGTAAGCGGTGCAACACGGCCTTGAGTCATGAACGAGTGTTTCCACACGTGGTCTTCAGCGTCTGGTCATTGCTCTGCACTCATGGAGCACAAGCCCCAGGCACAGTCATTGGGTGTTCGGTTGCCAGGGAAGTCGTCACCAGGGTCAGCGTGGAGTTCACTGCCTGCCGCGATCTGGTCTCGTATCCGTTTAAGCACTGCTATATAACGGTCAATCGGCAGCTGAGTCGGCATGACGCCTGGTTGACTGCATGTCTCGCAGAAGACGGAGGTTAATTGACTGGGGTTCGTGCCGCAGTAGGAGCAGCGTGGTTGGGATTGGGTCATAAGTAGCCTTCTAAGCATTTGCACCCAAGACACGTCAGTGACAGCAGAGGAGCGCTTGGCATGAACAGCGTCCTCTGCCTGTACTGGGTTACGGCTCGGTTGGTTCCTCGTGATCAAGCTGTGCTAGTTCCTCAGCGATCGCTTCCCCACGGTCAAACGGCGCTTGCTCTGGGTCGAACAATTCAGCGTCCGCGTTAGCAGCAGCACTCTCGGTTGCCCACTCAACTTCCATAGCGTTAATGGCTCGACGCACAACGAAATTGTTGAGTAAGTTCGCGCATGCGCACGCAAGTCCTGTGTAGTGTCGTTTGAATTCGACCGCGAGTGGTGTTTCGTGCTTTTCGTGCGTTCCGAATAGCTTGATTTGAAACAGTGGGGGGTGTTGTTGTGACAGACTGGAGTACAGAGCGCTCACTTCAATCAGGCAGTGCTCCCAAGTGATTGCGAGACCGTTCTGCTCTAGCGCTGTCACAGTCCAGCCTGTGAGGTTGGTCGTTTGAAGCGCTACCTCGCAGTAGCTCTTAAGCGTGATCCAGGGCACGGTGCGCTTCAGGTTGCTGAGTTCGTGGCTGACCTTTGGTGTAAGTCTCCTTAAAAGACTGAGTTCTGGGTTAAAGCCAGACATTGTTTTGCCTACACCTACGGGCAGTTCTACTGGTGCTGACCATTGTGCGGGATCAGGCATTGTGCGATCAGGAACCACTTCCTCGGGTAACTGTGCAGTCTGCTTTGTCGCTACGACTTGCTGCATTTCTGCGAGCGGTACACGAGCAGCTTCTTCCTGGCTCTTGCCAGAGATTTCGCAGTACTCAACGAGTAAATTTTTCATGTTTGACATGGGTTTTCTTGTATGGTGAAACGTCCGCCCTGTGGCTTCGCCAGAAGGAAGGAGAGGGGAGTGTCAGGGAGTTGTGGTGTTCGTGCCTGGTTCTAACGATTGTGTTTAACGATTGCGACTCACTCGACGCAGCTTGCTCAAACAGGCGTCGGCTCCGGCTACGGTGTAAAGTCCAGGGGTAGACTGCCGCACTGGACGACCATAGGACGTACTGTTGAGGACACGCTGTACACGTCCCATGTCTAACTCCCACTGCAGGCTCAGTCTGAGACAAAACGACTCTGCGCTTGGCTGTACCTGGACACCGTGCTGACTGGCAAACCACTCCCAACCAAAGGCTTCTCTAGCCACAGCAGTCAGCGCATCACTGCGTTCACCTTTGTCGGGCACACTCAGCACAATCGACTGCACGCGTTGACTGCACAAACGGCTTAAGTCTGCTGTGCCTGTGAGCGGGCTGTGGTCTGCGCGGTACGCTTCTCCCGACCAATGTTTCCGTTGGGGCGTTGGTGCCCGCTGTGGCTCAATGCCGAGGTCAGTTATGCAGTCGATCCAGACGGGTGCCGTGCGTTGTAATGACTGGTAGCTACCGTCGACACCTTGAGTCGGTGCCAGGACGCACACCTTACCAGCACCAAGCAGCTCTCCCAGTTTCAACTGTGTCTGACTCAGACAGCAACGGGTGAAGTCAGGCGCTTGGCGACACCGTACCCCAATGTGGTAGCCGCCGCTCTGGGTGCGTTCTACGAAGGTATGCTGTAACGACTTGTGTTGTAACAAACGACTGACAACCGCATGGCACGCCTCTGTGGTTGGAAAGTGCTTCTGGTCAATGTCAATCCAGACTGTTTGTTGCCACCCGCCCATAGTCGCGACGCCAGTGGCTTCGTGTGCAAACCAGCGTTTGAGTTCGTCCTGACGTGGCAAGCGATACTGAAACTGCATGTGGTTGACTAAAGTGGCTCTGGCATAGCGATCCAGGTAAGACGGATTTTTACCGCTGTATAGCAGTTTGCCTTTGACGATTACCTGTTCATTACGAGGTGCGATCGGCAGGACTGGGTACCCGTAGTCCAAGAGCCACTGAATGGCTTCATTGACCTGGTCATTGGGACTGTACCAGTCTTGCCCGACGCTGTGGCAGTAAGCGTCGAGTTGGAGTAGGTTCATAAGTTGAGTGCAAGGGAGTGTCTGTGACTCACAGAGAAGGCAGTGTCATGGCCCTCCCTGTGGGTGGTGAAGGGGTGGGTGTGGAGGCGCCCTTACGCTGTCGCCACTGCTGCTTCTACCGTTGGTGCTGCTACTATGGCTGCTTCTCCTTGCGGCGGTGCTGTTGGTGGCTTCTCAGCGTCCTCTGCCCCTTGTTCGACAACACCGAGTTCACGGTTGAGTTCTTCTTGCCGTTTCAGTGCTGCTTCGAGTGCGTCCGTTTGCTCAAACGGTTTCCCAGCAATGGGTGCCAGCGCCGCTTGTTCTGCCTGGTACTGAGTGATCACCGCCATAGTCTCACCGACCTGTTTGTCTATGTTGTCCAGCGCTGCTTCCAGGGCTTGCAATGTCCCTTTGGGCGTGTCACGGACAACAGCGGTGTACGTCTGCTTGCCGCGTAGGTGCAACAGCGTTTGGTCACTCACAGGCAGGTTTTGTACCATGAGTGCGAACCCGGCAAACGCACCAATGTCCTCGTAGCCGTCGAGCTTGCCTTTGTACAAAGCGTCGGCGATCGCTTGCAATGCTTCACCCGCTTCGGTGCGTTTGGTGTACATTGTGTCACGGAGCTTGATCTTGAACTGCTTGGCACTGGTCGGCTGGCGGGTAGCTTGGTCAGTCTTATACCGTTCTAACCGTGCCTGTGCTTCCTCAATCAGTCGGGGCAACATGTGCAGCTTTTGCTTCACCATTGCCTGTGTGCCCTGGTAGGACAACTCTTCCAGTAACAACCCCTGGATCTGGTTGTCCAGTGCGACTTTTTCCTTGAACCGTGGGTCACCCGTCGCGGTGGCTACGAGGGTCGCAAAGTCAAGCGTGGTTTCGTCAATGTCCTCCATTGTGCGTTCGTCGGACTCTTCGTAGAACCCAGCAAGAATGAAGTTGGCTTTGCGCAGGTTCACTTCGTACAGGTATGAGTCAGGGCTGAGACCCTGAATCGTCTTGTGCTGCTCGTTCTGGTACGGTTTCCCAGTCGTGACGTAACTGTAGTTGCGTACCTTCTTGTACCGATTGCCGGGTCTGATCTGCCGTCCGTCTCGTTGCCAACGGTCGATCGGTCGCAGGGGACAGTCCACATGCCGCGTCTCGAGCAAGTGATCGGGGAAGTGTGTCCCGGCACCCAACTTGCGTGTACTGCCAAACAAAATGCGGATCACACCCTGTCGGAACTTACGCGTTAGGTCTGCCTTCTGCTCGTCCGTGGTCGCGTCATGGGCGAACGCAATTTCGGACTCTGGGACACCCTTCTCAATGAGCTGCTGTTTCCACCAGCGGTAGACGCTAAACCGCCCTTCGTTGTTGGGTGTGCCCGTGTCGCAGAAGATCAGTTGGGTCGCGCGTTCTTCCTGGTGTACAGGGTTTGCCCAACTCTCGTACACGTCCTCTAAAAGCAGCTTGGCTTTCGTAAACTCGTCACCCAGCCCACCGATTTCTTCGTCGGACAGGAACTTTCTGAGTGTCCCTGTGGGCAACAGACGCAGGTCAATGACACCCTGCTTGACGTCACTGGTGATCCAGGGAATGTTGTCGTCCCCTTTCTTAATCCGCTTGCCACGGCATTTGCGGGCACGGTCTGCGACAGAGTCGAAGAACTTCAACTGTGAGGGACTCGCTGGCACTTCCCGAATGACGTACTCACACTCTGGTTTCTCAATGTCTAGTTCGGACTCTTGGACAAGATCGCTGACCAGGAACCACAGCGCCTGCATTTCCGGCTTGTTCGACCAGCTTGCCAGACGTGTCTTGAGTTCAAGAATACCTGCTGCCGTAATTTCGACACTGGTCTTAGCCTCTGCAAACACACTGATTGCGTCGTCAAAGGCAGCAATACCGCGCTCCTCTAGCACCTGTGGGCACAGCAACTTGAGGTTGACCCAGAATTGTCCCAACGTGTTGCGGATCGGTGTGGCTGTGAGCAAGTACATGCAGACACCTTCCCCATAGGTCTCCGCCAGGTAGCGCGACTTATAGTAAAGGTCTTGCGCCATTTGGGACACGGAACCCATAACACCCAGCACACCTGTCATTTGGGTGTTGGTCGCCAGTCCCAGGTACTCCTGCGACTCGTCAATGAACAGACGATCAATGCCCGTGTGCTCAAAGTAGATCTGGTCGCGTTTGCCGCCTTCCACCGCCTCCTCGGTCTTTTGCCTCGCGCGGTCTTTGGCTTTCTCCAGGTTCTTCGTGGCACCCCGTTTTTTGTTGCGGCCTGAGCTGCGAAAGTCGTCTTCAGCCGTGTCGATCGCAGCTTCCACAAACTTGTCTTTGGTTTCTGGCAGTAACGACAGCATTTTGAATGCGGTCTGGGAGCATACTATTAAGTCCCAGGCACCAGTACCAATCCGTGCCTGAAACTCTTGTCGTTTGCGTGCGCCTTCTAAGTCTTTGGTGCTAATGGTCAGCACTTGCAGACCGGGGTAGATCTGCACGGCTTCAGCGGCTTGTTGGAGCACCAGGTGATCCAGCACCACCAGGCAGGGCTTGTGGCACAGTTGGTACTGTCGCATGAGTTGACTGGCAACAACGCCGAGTGCAGTCTTTCCCGCGCCGGTGGGGTGCTGCGCTAGCGTGTTCCCTGCTTTCACCATGCGCCAAATGGTGTCGTACTGGTACCGCCGTTTGGGGTTCGACAGCCGTTCCTGCCAAAGGCTTGAGATCCCTTTGATCTTGCCGATCAGGTGTGAGCCGTTAAACTTACGGCGTCGAAAGCAGTTAAAGTCACGGTTATAAATTTCAGCCAGTTTGGTCGCGCGTTCCCAGTCTTGCCACACCCACCGCTTGAACAGGTCTTTGAGCCTGTCTTGCTTCTGCATGGCTTTGCGGGTCTCAGCCTGGTTCTTGACTGTAGCGTCATGGTACGCGTCATAAACTACCGGTGTCTTCTGGTTCAGCGCCTGGGCAATGAGCTTGGCGGCTGACACACGCTCGGTACCGTACTCACTGTTGTTGAGTAAGCCGCTGACGTTCGCCCCTTCAACAGTCCACTTGGACGAGCGTGGGTTCTTGTAAACCTTCACCTCGTGGGTTTGTGGCAACTGCAAGACGTGCCGAATAAACTCAGTAATGACGTCGGCTGGTAGCCACGGTGAACCGAGACGGGCATAGATTTTGCCTGGTTCAACCGGTCTCAGTTGAACGGTTTGCAACGCTTTGACGTTGATCAGGTAGCTTGGTACGGTCTGTGCGGCTGTTTCGGCTTTTGCTAACCGTTCGCGCACATTGCCACTCAGGTACTCGTCTTCTGAGACCCACTCCTGGGTGACAGGGTCATGGAAGATCAGCGGGTGTTCGCCTTGCTGCAACTCAATCAGGATTGTGTCTATGGTTTTGCCATAGATTCGACTCATATACTCCAGGTCAATGCGCCCTTGCTCCAGGTTGCTCTGTACCAACGCTTCAGCGGCAGACTCCACCTTGTCGACTGATTGGACGTGCTGGATTGTGCGTTGCGTGAAAATGTCGGCTTTCCGCGTTAGCTCAGGGTAGTCTGTGTCCCAAACTTCCAGTGCAAGCAACAACGGGTAGTCGGGGTCTTGCCCAAAGACGTTGCTGTTGCCCTGGCTGTGGAGCCAACCCATGCCCTTAATGGAGGTGAATTCGTCGTAGAGACGGTTTAGCCGTGCCTGTGCCTGTTGCAAAGCACCGTTGTCGTCTGACTCCCATTGCACTTGCACAACGGCACGGGCGGCTTCTTTGATCATAATGAGCCACCACAACCGCTTACGTGCCGCACCTGTGGCTTTCACCCGCTTGAGTACCCCTTCCCGGCACTGCCAGGGCTCATTTTCGTGCCACACGAAGGCAAAGGGTTTCACGTCCTGCAAGTCCAGGGGTATCGCTTTGGTGTCCGGCTCCTGGTATTGCTTCTGGGAACGTGGCGCTTCATAAATTTGCTGCGGCAGTCGGTTTAGCACCCCTTCCAGTAAGGCTTTAACGTCACCGTCTGCCTCTAGCGCTAATCGGTGACCGTACAGTTTATCGATCGCCAGTTTGCCCAGTAGGTGTTCTGGGTGCAGTTCAAACCACCGATTCATGAGAAACGGTGCTTGCGTCTCTGCGTTCACAATGGGGCTTTCTACCAGGTCTACCCACTCTTCTGGGTTGCCCGCTTCGTCCTCTTGCAGCTTCTGAAAGATCAGCAAGTCAGCGGACGCTTCTGTGTTAGACCCTTCACTCAACGCACCCATAGGCAGTTTCAATGCCGCTATGAGTCTGACCCGTTGCGCCGCCCACTCCCGGAACGCCTGTGACTTCTTCGCTTGCAGAGTGCCAACAGACGTCAGGACAGCACCAAGTCCACCCCGTCTGAGGGCTTCGATTTGTCTCATGAGGCAATAGTCGTGTACCCCGCCGAGTGAGCGAAGTGTGTTCTGGGGGTCATAGGGCGCCACTTCGCTATAGGGCACGTTGCCCACCGTGACGTCAAAGTCAAACGCCAGTCGTGTGCGTTCAATCGCACGGTTTACGACCACTGCCTGTGGGTAAAGCATTTCTGCGATCGCGGCACTCAGCGGTTCCTTTTCGACTGCTGTCCACTTCACTCTCCACTCTTGTGGTGTCAGACCAAGGAACCAACCGGGGCCACACCCGATCTCCAGAAAGTTGCCACCCCTGACGCCAAACCGAGCGAGTGCCTGGTATATGAAGTCAATCAGGTATGCGGGTGTGTAGTACGCTGTGCCAATGGTGGAGCGGACGTCAGCATACTCGTCCTCGGACAGTAGCCCTTGCAATCGCTCTGCGTCTTTTGCCCATGTGGGGTCGACGGGTGTCTTGAACAGCGGTGTCATGAGTCCCATACCCCAGTACTGGCTCAGGGTTTGCTCGTCTGCTGGTGTGCGTTCCCGGTTACTGGCTTGCAGCGCTTTGACTGTCTCAATGGCTGTGAGTGTGTCGCGGATCTTTTGCCGGACGGTCTTAGAGCCTGCTAACCACTTTGGGTCAACGCGTGTATTGGGTACGACGGGTTTGGCGTTGGCTTGTGCTGGTGGCTTGGTCAGTTTGAATTGCTGCATGGCGTTAAAGCTGAAAGTTGCCCTGGCAGCAGCCTGTGGTGGGCTTGAGGGTAAGAGGAAGCGGGAGGACAAGACTGTAGCCCCGGACTTGGAACCACAGGTTGTGACCTCTGAAAGTACCCTCTCGTGAAGAAGACCAACTCTCTCCCCCTCTCTTGTCGCTGCTGCCGTTGACATAAAAAAAGGCTCTAATCGGTTGACTAGAGCCAGTGACGTTCAGCTTGTGGTGACGGACGGTGGTGACGGACAGAGCGGTTTAGTAATCGTTTTCAGACTCTTCAGACTCGTCTTCTTCAGACTCTTCCTCGGACTCTTCAGATTCTTCCTCTGACTTTTCAAACTCCGCTTCGGTTTCTTCCGCTTCAGTCTCCGCTTGGGTTTCTGCTTCGTACTCCGCTTCAGCAGTCTCCGCTTCGTACTCGGTCTCTTCCTCCTCTTCCTCAGCGTCAACCGGTATGACAATGGCTGTACCACGCACAATTTGGTGTTTTGTGAAGTGTTTTTTGGCAGCGCCTTCCCCTTCGATTTCAACGCTAAACACCTGCAGCTTGTAAACTCCCGGTTCAAACGTGGTAAGGCTTTTTGCCACCAAAGCGTCTACGGTTTCGGCGGCTTTGCCTCTAACCGCTACTGCTTCATAGGGCGCGTCTAGGAGCCTCACAACGCGAGACGGCTGCCCGGTGCCGCCAGTGTAAGTTTTAATTTCCACCCCAACGACACAGAACTCTAAGGGCATATCGAGTGCTGGTTGTGAGTCGTCTCCGTCTGGGTAAGCCAATTTCCAGACGGGTTCGTCGTTGACAATTTTTAGTCCCAGCAGCGGCATTAAGTCCTCTCCGTCCAGCATGACTGCCTTCAGGTCTTCGAGCATGGTGGGCGGTGCTTTTTTGTCTACTCTCAGGTAGTAGACCGGTGCCTGTGCCCACTCGAAGATTTGACCCGCTTCTGGGTCTCGCACCCGCCAATTAAACCACGCGGTCAGTGTTTCGGTTTCCTTTGGGGTATTACAGTTGAGGGCTGAACTGAGCTTCCCGACTCTGAAGGTGGAGCTAGTTTCAGTCGCCTCTTGAGTCACTTCCCAAGTGTTGACTCCTAAAGTCAGGACGATCATGTCTCCGCTTCTGACGGTACTGAAGGCTGAAATGCTGCTGAGTGCCAGGACGCCGCTGGCTTCGTCCGTCTTCACGGTGACTTTGAGTAGACGGGTCAAGTCGAGGGGTTGAATGGGCTCACCGGCATACTCCAGAAACTTCAGGAAGAGTGTCTGCTCGTCTGGGTCTAACTGGTCAAGCCCGACGTACGTTGTCCCGGCTCTTTCAAACGGACAGGTGAGCAAACTGAGAATCGACAGCTTGCCACACTGAAAGGACGTGGTGGGTAACTTAGCCTGTTTACCGGGTGCCGCAGATTCCTTAGCTTTCGTTGCGGTTGCTGCCGTCTTGGTGCCGGTCATTGCGGTTTTACTGTTTGCTTTAGCCATGAGAGTAAACGTTGTGAGTATGAATTACGCCCTTGCTGTGGTCAGAAGAGAGAGTAGGGGAAGAGAGAGGGGAAGTGTCGTGGGCACCTTTGGGACAACTTGGGACAGCTTGGGACAGCTTGGGACATATTGGGACGATTTGGGATAAACAAGGATACTTTCGGACATTTTGGGACGTATTGGGACATGTTAGGATGTCATGGGACACTTTGGGATACTTTGGGACACGATTGACGAAGCACTCCAGGGCAGTCAGTTCTAACTGCCCCAGGTTTGTGCCTTATTCGCCCTAAGAGGCTGTTTGAAAAGGGTCGGTTTGAAGGTCAAAAGCTACCTGTACGGATAATCTCGAATCTTGGAACCCTGATTCTCTCGTAGCCGTTTCTCGGTAGTTAAGGTAGTTCAAGCTACCCCTAATGACTTTTAAAACAGCCTCTAAGGTCTAATGACTAAACTGCGTCCCCGTTCTTCCAGGTGAGCAAAGGGGAGTTCGCCGCCTTGCTCCAGGAACTCTCTGACTGCGTCTTTGTCGATTTCAAACCGCAGCAGGTTGGGGTAGAACTGAGCTATGTACTGAATCGAATAGGTTTCGTCTACGACCAGGGGCTGCTTCCCGCCGTTGTTTCGAGCACTAAGCTTGAAGGTTGTGGTCTCCAGCTTCGGGATTTCTCGTCGATCCATGAACTGCAACAGTTTCCGCTTCAGTCTCAGTGCCAAGTTCTCGTCCTGTCCGGCGAGTACCTTCAAGTCTTTGGCTCTTCCTTCCCAGACCTTGGCTTGGGCTTTGCGCTCGTCACTCCGCGTTAAGCGGTTGAAGATCAGCCAGCAGTAGCGCTCTACTGCGTCCTTGGCGGCATTCGTTGCCTCCAGGTAAGCGTTAGCCGCTGTTTCCAACTGAGTCTCTGTAAGTTCGTTGCCTTCTTCAGCCGCTTGAGCAAGGGCGTCCTCTAACTTCACAAGCGCCCCTTCAGCACTGTAGAGCGACGTTGGTTTTGTGGTTTCTGTGACCAAAGTGTCGGTCGGCTGTTGCAAAGCGGCGATTGGCTCTGTCAGGTCTGTGGTCTGTGTTTGGGTTTCGGTTTGGTCTTTGCCTGCTTTCGGTTTCGGCATTGTCGTTACTCGCGAGCGTTAGTACGCCCTGAGCTGTGGCTAGGAGGAGGGAAAAGGGGGAGAGAGGCAGTGGCTGACCCTGGTTGTGACTACTGCCGTGCGTGCCTGAGCCAGTGCTTGCACACGGTCTGCTGACCCATAGCCTCCCAAAGCGCCGGGTGTGTGGGCAGCGTAGCGAGTTGTGACTGGGCATCAGGGCACGTACAGCGGCAACGGTTGTCCCCATTTGTCCCTGGTTCACAGACGATTAGCTGAGTTGGTCGGTGCTCGTGTTGGTATACCGCTGTAAGAGTTGCTCCAGGAGCCAGTGGCAACCACTCAGCGATCGCGGGGAGGTGGTGCGCTTGCTGTGGGTCAATGGGTGCGAGTTTGTAGCTCCCACTGCGAATCGCCCGTCGCAGGCGGAAGGGGACTAAGAACGCGTCGCACTGCACAGTTTGACTGAGCTGTATGCGGTTGTTGTCAGCGAAGAAGCTAATGTGGACGTCGCTGTTTTCCAGGTCAGGCGTCACTGCCAGTATTTCAGTGGCTTCAATACCCTGTGCTCGTAGTACAGCGGCAGCAAGACCGGGCGTGTAAATGAGTTCAGCTAGCGTTTTGGTGGTCGTTTCTAGTGTTTGCACCAGGTCTATGATCTGGTCGCCGCTTTGGAGTCTTACAGTGGACATGGCAGTTGATTGAAAGGTCTCCCTGTCGCACACCGAAGGGAGGGGAGAGAGTGCTTGTGGAGCGTGCCTGTGCCCCTTTGTGGCTCAGCGTTCGTTGCCCCTGGTTCCTTTTGCCGCTCTTGTGGTCACTGACGCGGGTTGGGGTGGAGGCGCGCCAAGAAACTCTTGCTTCTCCGGGTTGTACCCAACGACTTTCACGCCCAACGACTCTGCCTGCTGCACCAGTTGCTGCGTACCCAGTCCTTTGCCGTTGCTGATCAGAATCAGCCGGTTATCGGGGTTGCCCTGGAGATCCAGCAAGTCTAGAGCAGCCTCTGTGCTTTCGTACACGTCAGCCTGCAACGACGCATTACTGTTGCTTTCACTGCTCAATTGGGCTTTGCTCACTCCAGTTTGTGCTGCTGCTACTAACGGCTGCAAGCATTCCAGGTTGACCGGGTCCTCATTGAGCGTCGCGACTATGATTTCAACATGTTCGTACCCACGTTTCTGCGCCTCTTTGATCGCCTTTTGGGTCAGCAAACTGGTCTGCGTTTGGACGTCTGTGCAGTCCGACTGTGGACAACATTCCCGGTCAGCGTAAATTAAGTAACGTGCGGTTGACTCTCCCCCGGTTAAAACACGGGGGATTCTACAAGGATGCTACGCGGTAGGCTGAAGCCGTACCGCTTCGCGGTTCCCTGCCAATTGCCAGAGGCGAAACCTCTGCGGCTGGGTCAAGGCAGCCCTAGACACTTGGCTCAAATCTAGACCGAGCCTCATGCTTACTTTGGCCAAAATGTTGGCACCGCCGTTCCCATCGGCATTGATGTACCAATGCATCAATGTCCGATAGAGTCCACGTTTCACTCGTTTGCCTGATGCTTGCCAGTCAGCGGGTTTTTCACCGTGTTTTGGGAGCGCATCATGATCGAGAAACGATGCTGCGGAGGTATTTGCCTCCTCTGTTTCCACAAACTGTAAGCCGTACTGCTCACACAATTGAGCAATGCGGTCTTTGAGTCGAGCGGTGGGAATCTGCACAAACTTTTGATTGGTCTTTTTGCCCAAATTGACCGACTGCTTGATGCCCTGCCCCCAGCCAAAGACAATCGTGCCGATTTGGTGCTTGACGCAATAGTTGATGACCATCCGAGCGGCTTTATTAATGGCATCTCTCATTTGGCGGTTCCGCTTTTCGGTGATGTGAGCCAGTTGCTGCGACCAGAAGCCCTGTGGTTGATCTTCTTTGAGTCTGGCTACCGACTTGTTATACCACTGGTTCAGATCCTTCACCTGTCTACCGTCAATGATGAAGCTCTCACCCAAGGTGCTAACACAGGTGAGCCAATTGTCGATGCCGTGGTCAATACCAAGCGCTTTGAGCGGATCAAGCTCTGCCTGCACTGGCTCGACTGCATAGACGAACTCTGCATAGAAACAGCGATGGCGCGGCAGGATGCGGATCTCCTTGATGTCGCCAAACTTGAGATTGGAGGGCATGGGGAGCGTGAACGAGTCAAGACCAAACCAGATTTTGACCTTGTTACCCAACGGCACCCGAATCATGCCGTCTACCAGTTTGAGCGCTTGCTTGGGATAGCTGGCGACATAAAACCCGGCGTCCCGATAGTTGGGTAGCTTGGGTTTGTCTGCAAGCTCGCCTCGCCGCCACACTGCTAGCAGCTCACGGTAGGACTTGAACGCTTCCCATACGCTATGGCAGGTCTGCTGTGCCGCTTGAGAGTGCATGGCTTGAAAATGAAGATTAGACTTCATTTCTTCGTCTAGACGTGCCTTTCCAACATACTTCCGGGTCTTAAAATAAATCTGCCGCGCATAGTATGCCGCACAATTAAACAGCTTGTTAGACTCGCCACAAAGGTATTCGAGGATTGCCTGCAAGTCAGGCTCTGGATGCAATAAAACAGGTTGACAACCGAACAAATGTACCACCTCCTGCCAACCATTAAACCATGACTCACGGGCAGCTTCAAAGCTGTCGCTGGCTTTCGTCCCCCGCATGAATGACGGGGGCTTTCAGCCTCGTTCCGTGTAAGGGGTCCGGCTCTGGCGACACACCCCACTGCTCCAGGGTCTGCGTCCGCTCCAAGTCGTCCTTCACTTTTTTGTATTTCGCCCCTGAGACCCCACTGGTGGCTGCCTGGCACTCTGGCCACGTGGCGTGTTGTTGCAACTGTCCGTTGTTCAGGCTCAGGTAGGTCGGGAAACGGACTGGTGCGTCTGGTTGGAGTTGGGGCGTCGGTTCTGCTGCTGGAGCTTGTGACTCAACTTGCACAATCTGCTGCTCACTGATTTTGCCCTGTTTGGCTAATTGGGACTGCGCAACCGCCAGTTTGTCGCAGCGTTCGTTTAACTCGTGCCCGTTGTGTCCCCGTACCCACTCAAAAGTTAGTGGGCGACTGGTGGGTAGCTGGTCGTACTCTTGCCAGAGGTCTCGGTTGGCTTTGCGTTTCCAGTCGCCTTTTGCACACTTGATCGTCAGGTCTGAGTCGGTCAGCACATGAACAGGGTTCTGACTGAAGGTCAACGCTGCCTCTGAGTTGCTGTAGACCGCTTGCAGTCCGGCAAGGAGCCCCTGCAATTCCATACGGTTGTTAGTCGTTTCCAGGGCGTTGCCAACAAGGATTGCTTCAGTGCCGTCTGGGTACTGGACGATCGTGCCGTAACCGCCTGGTCCCGGATTCCCACTGCAAGCACCGTCACAGGCAATGACAATCGGCGTGGTTTGGTCAAGGGTCATGGTGTCTCCGTTTGTGGTTTGTGGTTTAGCGATCGCTGTCCTGACTCTGACGACTTCTGCCAGTGCGACTTTCAGTACGGTCTCCACTCGGTCTTCGAGTCCCGGACAATTGGACTCGCGGTTGCCTGCGACGTTCAGTGTTTCAATACCCTCGTCCAAGACCCAGTCCTTGATCCGTAAGACGGACTCATTGGGGTGCTTGAATAAGTCAGTGACGCTAACGTGCAGGTAGGGCTTCCGATGCCTCTCTGCCAGCTCTACAGTGCGAAAAGAGCCTTTGTCCTGTACGGGGTCAATGCTGCCCAGGACTAAGGTGCCGTCGCTGTTTTGGACATTTATTTCTGTCCGCAATATGTACGTGTGTCCAGTATTGTTGCCGTGTGGACCTTCGACCAAGCCGTAGTCAGCAAGACCCGGGTTCGTGCCACTGGGGAACCGGGCACAGCGTTCCACGAGCCACCCATGTGGGGCAGTGCCGCCTGTTTCCAGTCCCAGTGCTTTGCCTGCTTTCAGTCCACCGAAGCCGGCTCCGGTCTGTCCGCCTGAGACGACGACGAGGGTCGCGGGTGTGGTTGTTACTGCTCTTGTTGCTTGGTTTTGAGCTGCTTTTTCCCTGACTGGTGGTTCTACTCTCATGTAACCGTTTTCGGGACTGAGCCTATAGCCTCTGGCTGGTAACCACTGCTGCACAAGCTGATCGGTTCCTTGAGCGCTGCCCACAACAACGGTTGCTTTTGCTTTGACTACTTTCTCTAACAGCGGCTCATAGTGCTGCTGGAAGGTTTGTTGAATTTGGGCTTGAGTGACGCCACGCCACGGACCACTGCCGCTGACCATAACCACGTCCTCTGGTGTGTAGACGCCAGTGTTGGAGCGTCCCAGCTTCGCCCACTCTCGTTCGTAGTTACGAGTCGAGGACGGTGTGTGAGCCGGTGCCGCTGATCTGCCTATGAACTGAGTCGCCACTTCGCCCATAGCAATGTCCTTTTGCATGGGTCCCGTGACTTTGGGGTTGAGCGGCGTTAAGTCTCGCAGTGGGTTATGCGGTTTCGGCTGTTCTAGCTTTGCCTGGTCGGTAATGGCTTCGACTCCTTCTGTGGTTTGTCTTTCCGGTGCGATCGCTGCACTGTTTTGTAAGACGTCCAGAAAAGCTTGGGGTAAGCGCACATTAGCGGGAATGTCCTTGCCAATCCACAGACCGCCAATTTCCTGCTCTGTATAACCCGCCAGGTCACAACCAAAACGCGTGACGAGAAACTCGTTCTCAGGGTGCGCGATCACATGTTCCAGGAAGGTTGTGATTTGTGACTCAATCTCGTTTAGGGAGACTGAGCGCAACTGTTGTCCTTGGGGTAGCGTCAAGTCTTTGGTCGCAATCGCGTAAGCCTGCCCTTGTCTCCCACGCGGGTTGCCGTACTCTGCCCCAAACGCCACGGCTTGCAGGGCTGCTCCTTTCCCGTGCCGTCCCTGCGTGTTACTGCCAAACACGAACACCTGGTTTGCTGTGAGTGAGGTAATGCGATCAGGTGAAGGCTGGGCAGTGATTGTCTCCACCCCTTCTGTGGCTTGTGTTTCCACTAGACCAACCTTCACTGGCTCTACCTGATTAAAGGTTAACTGCCGTTCATTCAGTAGCTCTGCCAGTGCCCGTGCTTGTGAAATGGGTGTACTGGCGAATTTGTCAGTCAGCACCTTGCCGCTTGCCAGTGCTGCCAATGTGTCCATTAGCTCAGGGTTCTCGGTTGCCCACTGTTGCCAGAGACCCTTGTACTCGTTGTACAATCCCTCTGTGGTCTTTGCCAACAGAGGTAGATTCCCCTTCCCTAGCCGCCAATCATTACCCTGTGCTCGGTAGCCCTTCACGTCGAGCTGGTACGCCTCCTCAATCGTGCGACCGTCCTGTAGCTTTGCATTGAGCGCACTGAAGCGGCGATCGCCCTGAGTGGAGCATTCGTAACCTTGTTTCCCGCCTGGCGCATAGCGTGACCATTGGTAAACGACGGCTGTCTCTCCTGGAGCTTCAGGTTCGCTTTTCGTGTCTGTTGTGGCGTTTGCTGTGCTGCTGTTTGTAGGTGTACGGCTTTCTCTTGTAGCGCTTCTGGTGGTCGCCGCTGTGGCTCTAGCTGTGGCTTTCGGTCGGCTGTTAAAGTCTGCTACACGCCAAACTTGCCTTACAGTGGGAGCGTTGAGCTGTTGTCGTTGTGCGGCTGTGACAGTTAAGGGCTTGGGCATGATGAGGTCTCTGCCTTGAGCTACGTGTGGGACGGCTCCACCGGGCTGACCATAAGTCTCTATGAAGGTTCTGTACGCTGCCTGGTGCTTGTCGCTCACTTGCCAGAGATTCAAGCTCCAGCGTCCTGCTCCTGGTTCAACTGCGTGCTGGTTCTTGCAGTTAAACGTAATGACAGAGCCAGACGGTAACCCAAACTCATGCACTCCGGCTGCTTCGTTTTGCTCTTTGCTGAAAACCATGCCAGGGTAGGTCTGGCGCATGAACCAGGTGCTTTCGGTGTTTTGCGTTTCCAGTGAGACTGTACGGGCTTCAAACCTGGCGTAGCTGTCGTCTCGATGCAACCCAATGCCTGTGCCGTCGCCGCTGTAGGTCAGTAATAGCATTTGGCAACCAGGGTAGACGCGTTGCCCGAACTCCCAAAGCTGTGCGTCCCAAAAGCCTGCTGGGACAAAGCGCTTGTCTTTTAAGTCCCACTGCACACCAACCCATGTGCTCAAGCGTCCACGAGCGTAATTCGACACGTCGGCGTTGAGGCTGCTTTTTACTGTTTCCAGTCGTGCTGCCAGTGTGTCTAGCATGGGCTGTGGCAGTTGTCCAATGAGCTGAATGGAGTCAGCAATGTTGGTTTCCATGACGGCTTCTCTTGCTGCGGCTGTGTCTGTGTTTTGTGCGCGTGCTGGTGCTTCAGGCATGGCTCTGAAAGCAGTTTCGAGTTGTTCCACTTGCATTTGTGATTGCGTTTGTGACTTTGACCGCTGCTCGTCCAGGTACGCCTTGTCTTTGTCCAGGTGACAACGACTGGGGTAACACCAGCACATGATTTCGCTGGGTTTGCCGTCTGCTTGACGTTGCTCCAGGACTGCCAGAGCACCCATGAATGCCTGACGGCTGGGACGCTTCCAGGCAGGAGCCAGTGCAAGACCCCGTGCTTTGGCAATGCGAGTCGCGGTTGGTACTGGTTCGGCACCCTCTACGACTACAGCGTCAAAGTACTCGTCATGGGCGTCACACACTGGGTCTCGCAGCCGTTCTTGCCGCTGCATGTCAAACGGGTTGCCCAGGACGCTGGCACGATCGCCGGGAATGCCGTCTGCGGGTCTGCCGTTACTCTGGTTGACGATGGCGATCAGTGACTGCTGGTTGAGACTGCTCATGAGTGCTCCGCGTTGTGGTTGTTGCTTGCTTTACGCTGTTGTTGGTCAGAGGGGTGAGGAAAGAAGAGAGAGCCACCTGTGGCTTCTGTAAAAACTCTGACCGCTCCAGTTTGACTAGAGCGGTCAGGTTTTTCTAACGTTGAGAACGCAGAACTGTGCCGCTAAGTTGCTAGTGGCTACTCTGTGTAATTGCGGAGCTGGCTACTCTGTCGCTGCGGCGTTTACAGGTTCCGGTTTTGGTTGCCACGACTGGTGCAGAAACTGGGCGTTGTATTGCTCCAACATGGTGTTGAGAGCGTTCATATACCAGGTTCCTTCTAGCAGTTTGGTGTCTGTAAACTTGACCATAACGGGTGCTTCGCCCGCACGGGATTGCAGGTGCGGGATTTGGAGTGGCTTGTGCCACTTCGCGTCCATGTCTTGCAGCGTCCCGACTTTCCCTAGCGGGAACTCGTTCTGGGCATCGCGGAACGCTCGTATGAGTACGCCTGGAGGAGCGACCTTCCGTTGCTCGTCAGCATACTTAAAGCTACTTTGCTGGTTGCGAATGCGTGCGAGACACTCCCACTGACTGCTGTTGAAGTCGAGGCTCACAATAGCGTATTGACCGAGCGTTTCTGTGTCTGTGACGACGAAGTTAGAAGCACCAGGTCTGGCGACAGCGCCGCCTCGCGCCATAACCGTGTCAATGTGGTTTTGGTTGTGCGTGTTTGTGCGATCGCCAAACTGCCGCTGTTTGGCGTCAAGCTCTTGCTGATTGAGTCTCAGCAAGCATTGGCGCATGTACTTCCGTTGCTCTTCCGGCGTGACCGCAATGGCTTCACCGTCTTCCAGTCTCACCTTGATCATTTCCGGCTGCCGTTTCTCTGAGTCTGGGTTGAGCTGCACTTCTGCCCAATAACGTTCCACGGCAAGGTCTAACAGCCGCTCAATGAGGGCACGAATCGTACTCTCACTGTTTGTACCGTAACCCCTGAGCCACTCAGCTTCTGTACCTGCCGTTTGCAAGTTCTGCTCCATAAACGCCTCAACCGCCAGTTTGACTGGGGTGTAGATCAAACGCTTCCGTGCCTCTTTGTACTCAGCTAGTGCTTCTGGTGATTCACTGTCTCGACGGGGCAACTGATCTCTTACTTGGAGGTACTGCCGGTCGTTTATGAAACCGATCAGCATGCTCTTGAAGCCGTACCGCAGGCTGTTATACAGCTTGTAAAGGGCTTGCGCTGTCTCGACCTCTTCAATACTCTTGCCGTAAGTGGGATTAAAGACGAGGTCTTGAGCGATCGACAGAGCCGAAGAGTCGCATTGAGCAGTGTCGGCAGTTTTACGGTTTGACATGGTTTGTTCCTGAACTGAACGTTGCGTACATGGGGCGATAGCCCCTGCAACGGTCGCAGGTGAGAGGGCAGGGGAAGGGAGCGCAAGGGAGCACTGAGCCAGTGGTTACAGGAAAAACTTGGGCAGGTTGCTCCACTCATGAAATGCTGCGCTAAAATTGTCTGACTTAGTATTTTTGTACTAGATATAGTGCACGCTTTGAGGAGGTGCTAGCTGTGTTTCTTAGTTTTAGTGAGTCAGAAGGTGGACCGAGAGTGTGGTTTAACTTCGCGCTCAAGCTCCTTTATGCCAATACCGTGCCTGCACTGCCTGGGACAACAGACACGCTGCCTGAGCCTGCTTACGAGCAAGCCAAAGCAGCACTAAACATTGTGATTGATTCCCGTCCCAACTGGGCTGAACCCTACTACCACCGGGGCTTGGCTTTTGCTGGCATGGCGCGAGGCGTCTGGACAAATCCGTCCACTAGTCTGGCTTTGCAAGACTTTGGTTGCGCACTTAAGCTTGACCCTCGCTTTGCTGACGTCTACCAAGCACGGGCGGCACTGCTGACCAAGCACTCTCCTCAGCGCGCGATCGCTGACCTGAACAACCTCATTGCGCTTGAACCTACCGTGGCTGCTTACTTGAAGCGAGCAGAACTGCTACTGACTATGGGTCAGAAGCCTGCTGCTATAGCTGACTACCGTCAGGCGCTTGCCCGTTACACCAGTTATTGTGGTGTCGCTGAGCGTGAGCAAATTGAGGTCTACATGCAGCGCGTGGCTTTAGAGCTACAGGAAGGGAATTTACGGGGCGTCTTGAACAGCCTAATCACCTTCTGGAAGCAGCACAAGCTTATGAGTTACCAGTAGGTCGTTTGGCAAACAAGCTGTGCTGCTTCACACCTGTTGCAGTTTTGACTGGTTCGACGACGGCTTCGGTGCTGTCTTCTGGGGTTGCTGCTATAGTAGGCTTGCTTTTTGTTTTCGTTGAGCCGTTGGACTTCCGGGTCTGGCTGCTTTTTGCTGTTGGTCGGGCGACGTCTGGCTCTACTTCTAGAGGGGCGGTGACGGGTATTGGTGACTGCAGGTCGACTGCTGCTGGTAAGTCCAGCGTCAACACGCCGTGGTCACGGAGTTGGAGCAAAAGGACGTCCCATACAAGCTGTGGTTGTACGTGCTGCTGAAGCTGGGTGATCGATTGGTCAAAGCGCTCCAACAGGTGTGGTTGGTCAAACAGCGAACGCTGCCACCACTGGAGGAGCCAAACCTGCTGTGTTTGCGTCAGCGGCTTCAGACTTTGTGACAACCCCAAACACTCGTGTGGGGCGTGGCAGCCCTGTTGCAGTGCGGCTCTCACGGCCTCCAGTGAGTTAACTATGCGGCTATGCTGGAGGATTTGACCTGGTTGACCGGGTGCCAGTGCCATTAACGTGGCTGGTACTTGACTGACGAATGGTGCCAACACAGCTCGGCACTCCGACTCTGAAAGCGTCTGTAGGTAATAGATCTGGCAGCGTGATCGGATTGTTGTGGGCACCTTTTCGGGTTGGTCTGTGGTCAGTAATAAGACCGCTTTGCGTGGCTCTTCCAGTGTCTTGAGCAACGCGTTCGCCGCACTGGTTGTTAAGGCGTCTGCCTGATCCAGCAGTATGACGCTGCGAGTGCTGATCAACGGCTGTTGGCGCAAATAACCAATCAGGGCTTGCACTGCCTCAATTTTGACTGTGCCACGCAAAGCGGTCTCGGTGTCGAGCGGTGCCAGAGTGTAGAAGTCAGGGTGCCCGTTCAGGGGCAATTGACGTTTACCGCGTACGTACAGCAACCGCTCTGCAAACCAGCGTGCTAGTGTCCGTTTGCCAATACCGTCGCTGCCTACGAAGAGGTAACTGTTGTGAATACGTTGCTCCTCCAAGGCTTTCTGCAGTAGCTGTAGGGTCAAGGCGTGTCCGATTGGTTTCATGGTTGCTAGTGAGAAATTGGTTGACGATTGGTTTAAGTCAGTCCCAGGTTGGGACGTTTTCGGTCAGCTTGGGACGCATTGGGACGCGTTGGGACGATTTAGGACAAGCAGGGACGTTTTCGGTCAGCTTGGGACGCGTTGGGACAATTTAGGACAGCTTGGGATAATCAGGGACGTTTTCGGTCAGCTTGGGACGCATTGGGACACTTACGGGACAGCTTGGGACGTGTCTTCTTTTGACCTGGTCTCTAGAGAGGAGGGGGAGGAGCGTGAAAGCCCTTCCTCCGGCTGTGGCTTTTACCGCTGTTGTGCTACCCAAAAGTTTTTGCGAAGCTTTGCAATTATTTTGGAAGAGCCGTGACTTCGATCGCGACCGCGATTGCTGGGCAGTGCAAGCTGAACTGCTCGACCAGCGTTGTTAGCACTGCTTCAGTGAGTGCTGCTCCTTGCGCTTCTGGAACTTCCAGCAGGAGGCTTTGTTCGCCCATAAACGCTACTCGGCTGTTGGTTACGCTGCAGTACGGTTCGAGCGCTGAGGCTGCTAGCTTGAGGAGCTCGCTGAACGACGACCAAATATAGAAATTGCGCAGGTCCTTCGGCGAAGACTCGTCCCCGAGCCTAATTGCTCCGAGGATCGTGCTTCTCAGTTTAAAGTCCGAGTTTCCAACCCTGGCTTGGAAAGCCGCTAGTCTTGCATATTTTTGAGGGATTAAGCTTTGCAGCGCTTTGGTTTGCTGTGCGTTGAGTATTAACCCAAGTTCACTAAAACACCACGACTGCAAATAAATGCTTTTCTGGTTTAGCACCCCAACACCCCACCAAAGCGCTCTAGCAAGAAAGGTGTCTGTGTAAGACTCTACTGACAGTCCGGCTGTTGCGATCGACGCCGCCAGAATTTCAATGGGCGACTCTCCTGCAAGCTCTTGTAATAAAGTCGGATCTTTGGAGTAGTGCGCCAGCAAAATTAGTTCCAGATCGGGAAAGCTGACTTTGAGGAACCGGCAGCCTTCGTCTGGTTGCAGTAGGGAAAGCGGTTCTTGCTGCCAACTTTCTGTGAGCCGTTCCAATAGCTCAATTTTGAGTTTTGACGGCCCCAGAGATCCCTGCAAATTTTCAATTTGGGCATGATCAGGGTGCCACCTTCCGGTGTGGGAGTTGCGTTTCTTCAGCAGTTCGGCACAAGCGTCTAACTGTCTCCACAAGGACTCATGCTGTAAAACCAATTTTACGAGCGGCGGCTTGTGAACCGCCCTTAGCAAGGTTTTTGTCTCAGCATTTTCAAGTTGAAACGCTGCAATTACTTGCTCCTCTATTAATTGACTGGGAGTAAAAGCCGGTTTGCGTCCCAGTTGCAGTTTGAGCTGCTGTAAGTTGGGTTGCAGGATTGGGGAGAGTTGCGCTTCGATCCACTCCATTGTGGCTTTAATTGCTGTTGCAAGCGCTTCTACAGCAACTGGATCGACCAGCACTCCCTGGTTTTCAAGTTTTGCTAGTAACGTCAAAAAGCTCTCTTCGCGGGCGACGTGAGCCACAATACCAGGTCGTTTGAGCTGCCGTCCTTGGATTGCTTTTGTGAGCTCTGTTTCCACCTTTGTTGTGGCGCTAATGTCTACAGCCGCATAATTTCGCTGCTCTGGATTCAACGGTTCATAGCTCTCGTCTGCTACAAAGGACTTTTGCTCCGTTTTGTCGATTATAAGATCGCACCAGTAGTCAGCCAACAACTCAAGCTTGTGGTTAATTTTTCGATTCCCTAAGTGGTAAATTTTGCTTCGGAGTAGCGTGTCGACGATTGGTCCTGCGAGCGGCAGTCCCTCTGCTGAAAGCATTTTGAGGTCAAATTTCGCGTTCTGCAGAATATTAGGTATTGGTTCCGCCAAATACTCTCGCAACGGTCCCCACTCGCTTTGGGCGATTCGCTCGATTTGAACCACGTACACAGGCAGACCTGGAACGCCGATTTGGATCACTTTCAACCGGTGCACAAAGGGCTGCACACCTGTGGTTTCTGTATCGATCGTGCGGCTTGTGGAGGTCGGCTGTTGCCTCAGCCTGTGAATGGCGTCGTGTAGTTGTGCCGCTGTGTCTATATATAAAAAGTCTGGCGTTTCTAGTTTTTCCTTCTTTTGTGGTCGTGTCATGGGTTGGGTTAAATATTTGCCCAGCGTCAGCGGAGAAGAGGG